>Ga0256847_1000298_pt1 | contig 33000 bp, 28 predicted proteins | sample TeddybearmetaG_FD_189099 | JGI IMG/M metagenome (GOLD analysis project Ga0256847, IMG submission 189099) | Hydrothermal vent microbial communities from East Pacific Rise, Pacific Ocean - Teddybear | ecosystem: Environmental > Aquatic > Marine > Hydrothermal vents | place: Pacific Ocean: East...
TGCGGTAAACAGCAAAACCTTTAACGGGCCTTTGCGTAAGGGGGGTGTGTTAACCGCCGATGGGATTGATTGTTGCCGGGATAAGGTGAAGCGTGGGTGGGTGCCGAGAAAACCAAACTTGGGGTGGTGTAAACATTCCCAAGGTAATTGTTGAATGGCCGAGTGGGCGCAACGCAGGATGAGGGGCAAAGAGGCTGCGGTTACGCCTGAAAGGCTTTCTTGAAAGTCCTCTTCATTGATGTTGAGCGCTTGCCAGAGTGCCTGGCCGATGTTTTGTAAATCCGCTTTTGACACCACCTCATGATTCGCGTATCGCCGGGATAAATCACTGGCCATGCGTCCGAGTTCCGGGGTTTGGGTTAAGAGGTCGTCGGGCGGGGTTAGGATGAAGGGTTGGGTCATGGCGGTTTCCGGTGAGTTTGGGGCGGTGGCGCTGTTGCCGCATGATATCAACAACCCGTTGATTTGAATAGGCGAGCCAATACTTGCAGATTCATTGTCATGGCTCAATAAACTGCGTGAAATCACACAAAAGTGTGTCATCTAACACGCAACCCTTGATCTAAATCAAAGGTTCTGTGTCAGCATCTTCCTATAATCCAGACATCCTTCATTGCCATTTTAGTCGTCAACATGCGTTATTTACTCACCTTATTATTCGCTTGCGGGGGCGCGCTGTTGCTAAGCGCAAGCACTGCGCTGGCTGAGCTCACCACGCTGACCCGCGCACAACAACAGCATGTGCTGGCCTCTTTCCCCTCCGCCACCCACATCGGTGCGTTAGATGAAACAACCCATGCCTGGCCTGTGCTGAAAAACACGGAACAGCTGGGTTATGTCATAGAAACCAATCAGTTTGTTGATATTCCAGCCTATTCCGGTAAACCCATTAACCTACTGGTGTCCATTGGGTTGGATGCGCATTACCGGAATGCCTGGGTGATTGAGCACCATGAACCCATTTTATTGGTCGGCATTCCTGAATCCAAGCTCAATGCATTTACCGATCAATACATTGGAAAATCGATCAAAAGCCAAATCAAAGTCGGCGGAAAACCCTCTGAAACCCACATCAATGCCGTCACCGGGGCGACCGTCACCGTTTTGGTGGTGAATGAAACCATTCTGAAAGCCACGCGTAAGTTTGCCATTACACTCGGCATGATCAAACCTTCAATCGCGGAACTACAGCCACCCTCCCACGTTAAACCCGATGTGTTCAACACCGAAAACTGGCAAGCGTTGATCTCTGATGGCACCATTCGAACCTTAAAATTAAACCGAGGAAAAATCGATACGGCCTTTATGGGCACGGAGGCTGAAAACATCAATAAAGCCCGTGCAGAAGAAACAGAAGACACCTTTATAGAGCTGTTTTACACCTATTTAAATGCACCAACATCGGGTAAAAATTTATTGGGCGAAAGTGAATACCAATGGTTAATGTCTGAACTCAAACCAGGTGAACATGCCATCGCCATTTTAGGCAATGGTTATTCATTTAAAGGCTCCGGTTACGTTCGTGGCGGTATCTTCGACCGAATCTCGATTAGCCAAAACAACAATAACATCAGTTTTCACGATGTCGACCACCACCGCTTATTCGATATCTACCCCGAAGGTGTGCCAAAATTTAAAGAAATGGCCATCTTCATTATTCGTGCACAGCATGCATTTGACCCCGGCACGAATTGGGATTTAAACCTCCTCATCAACCGACAAACCGGCCCAATCAACAGTGTATTTACAACCTTCACCGCCGGTTACCAAATCCCTGAGCGCTATATAGACCGCCCACCCCATGTTGAGCCAACACCCGACTTACCCTTATGGGTGAGTGTTTGGTATGGGAAAATGTTTCAAATCATTGTCTTAAGCATCAGCTTACTGCTGCTCACGGCGGTTATTTTCATGCAAAGCTGGTTGGTTAAATACCCCGGTTTCTTACACACATTACGGCGTATCTTTTTAGTCTATACCGTGGTCTTTATTGGCTGGTACACGCTGGGGCAACTGTCCATCGTGAATGTCTTTACCTTTATTCATGCCTTGGCGGATAACTTCCACTGGGAATTATTTTTAATCGACCCCATGATTTTTATTATTTGGGCCTTTGCTGCGGCTACCATTCTACTCTGGGGCAGGGGCATATTCTGTGGTTGGTTATGCCCTTTTGGGGCGTTACAAGAGCTCATCAATGAGCTCGCACGCAAGCTCAAAATCAAACAAATCGACGTGCCTTTTTATCTTCATGAAAAACTCTGGACCATCAAATATCTGATTTTATTGGGGCTCTTTGCCGTCTCACTGGAATCCTTGAGTGCCGCAGAAAAGCTCGCAGAAATTGAACCGTTTAAAACAACCTTTTTACTCTCATTCCAACGCGAATGGTGGTACGTCGCATACGCACTGATATTACTAACGGCCTCTATATTTACCCGTAAAATATATTGTCGCTACCTATGCCCGCTGGGTGCCGCGCTCGCCATTCCCAGCAAAATAATGATGTTTGACTGGCTCAAACGCAGGCCAGAATGCGGCACACCATGCCAAGTGTGTGCCAATGAATGTGAAATTCAAGCCATCCACCCAGAAGGAAAAATTAACTTAAATGAATGCCACTACTGCTTAGATTGCCAAGTGACGTATGTGAATGACGCCAAATGCCCACCACTGGTACTGAAACATAAAAAGCGCAAAAAAAGGGAAAAGATGTTAGCCAATGTGCAGGAAATCCCTGTCACCGACATAACAACACCGGGCTCAACTCAATAAACGAGTCAATTTTACCCACTCAACTTAACAAGAGTAATGAATATGGATAAAGAGCAGGAAGACCAAACACCCATTGATGCACAAAAAACACCTCGCTCAATGAGCCGACGAGGTTTCATGGGGGCATCCGCAGCCATTGGCGCGGCTAGCGTTGCCGGTGTTGCCGGCCTATCCAGCACAGTGATGACACCGGAAGCCTTTGCCAAAGCTGCGGATGAAGCCATGGCCAATGCGCACATCGAACCCGGTGAGCTGGATGAATACTACGGATTCTGGAGTGGCGGGCAATCCGGTGAAGTGCGTATTTTGGGCATTCCATCCATGCGTGAATTAATGCGCATTCCTGTATTCAATATTGATTCGGCCACCGGATGGGGCCTCACCGATGAAAGTAAGCGGATCAAAGGTGACAGTGCGGATATGTTGTGTGGGGACGCCCATCACCCGCACATGAGTATGACCGATGGCCGGTATAACGGCAAATACGTTTTTATCAACGACAAGGCCAACACGCGTGTTGCAAGAATCCGCTGCGACATCATGAAAGTGGATAAAATGCTCAGCGTGCCTAACGTACAAGCCATTCATGGTTTGCGGGTACAAAAAGTCCCACACACCCAATACGTCTTCTGCAATGCCGAGTTTAGAATTCCTCAGCCGAACGATGGCCGTGATATTAATGACCCAAGCAAATACTTCACCATGTTCAATATCATTGATGCAGAAGCCATGGAAGTGGCTTGCCAAGTCATCGTCGATGGTAACTTAGACAACACCGATGCCGATTACACGGGCCGTTTTGCCGCTTCCACTTGCTACAACTCAGAAGGTGGCGTCACACTCGGGGAAACCATGGCGAACGAGCGTGACTGGGTTGTCGTCTTCGACATCCACGCCATAGAAAAAGCCGTTGCCGAGAAAAAATACCAAACACTGGGGGGCGTGGACGTGCCGGTGGTTGATGGCCGCAAAGCGGCGAATAGCCCTTACACACGCTATATTCCCATCCCAAAAAGCCCTCACGGCATCAACACCTCACCCAATGGTGCGTACTTCATGGCCAATGGGAAATTATCCCCCACTGTCTCCATCATTGACATTCAGCAATTACCGGCATTATTTGATAACAAAATCAAACCTCGGGACACCGTCATTGCCGAACCTGAATTAGGCTTGGGGCCGCTACATACAGCATTCGATAACCGGGGTAACGCCTACACCACATTATTCATCGACAGCCAAATTTGCAAATGGAACATCAGCGACGCCATCGCGGCTTACCAGGGTGAAAAAGTTAACTACATCAAACAGAAATTAGATGTCCATTATCAACCCGGCCACAATCACACCAGTATGGGGGAAACCCGAGATGCGGATGGAAAATATTTAATTTCTTTGTGTAAATTTTCAAAAGACCGCTTTTTACCCGTCGGCCCTCTGCGCCCTGAAAACGATCAACTGATTGATATTTCTGGTGATGAAATGAAATTACTGCACGATGGGCCTACATTTGCTGAGCCGCATGATTGCATGATCGTGCACCGCAGCAAGGTAAAACCAAATAAACTATGGACGCGAGACGACCCCTTCTTTGCAGAAACCAGAGCCATTGCAAAAGCCGATGGCATCAATTTAGTCGCGGATAATAAAGTCATTCGAGAAGGGCATAAGCTGCGTGTTTACATGACCTCTATTGCACCCAGCTTTTTAACCACGGAATTTAAAGCCAAAGTGGGCGATGAAGTCACCGTTTTTGTCACCAACTTAGACACCGTAGAAGATGTGACACATGGTTTTGTGATGACGAATCACGGCGTGAGCATGGAGATTGGGCCGCAAGCGACCTCATCCATTACCTTTAAAGTCACGCGGCCGGGTGTATTCTGGTACTATTGTCACTGGTTCTGCCACGCATTACACATGGAAATGCGCGGCCGAATGTTGGTTGAAGCCTAAGCTTAACACCGGCTGTTTCCGAGTGCGCCTAACCTCTTTCAGCGGAAGCGGTTAGGCGATAAAAAACATTGCCTGATTGTTCAACCGCCTTGCTGAGTCAACCATCATCATGTTTAGACAACGCCTAACCCTCCTGCTGCTCTGCATAACAGCACTGTATAGCGTTAAATGCCATGCAACAACGCTTCAGGTCAACTCAACACACACCTTGCAAGCAGCACTCAAAAGCACACATCCTGGCGATACGATTATTTTAAACCAGGGCTTATATGAGGGTAACTTTCGCATTAACCGCAGCATCACCTTGCGCTGCCAACCGGGTGCCATCCTTGACGGACAAGGCAGCGGTGACACATTGCGCTTAAGCGCGCCGAATATAACCATCACCGGCTGTAGAATCATCCATTGGGGAGACGACCTCACGGCCATGAATGCGGGCGTGTATCTTGACAAAGCCGCGGCCAACGCTCGCATAGAAAACAATGCATTATATGGCAATGTTTTTGGCATATTAATGATGAGCGCCCCCTCCCCCACCCTTCGAAATAACAAAATACAAGGCAATGAAGCGGTACGCTCGCAAGATCGTGGCAATGGTATCCACCTGAGCAATGTCTCCGGTGCCAACATTATCGGTAACGAAGTGTGGCATACCCGAGACGGTATTTACATTGAAAACAGCCACAACAATACCTTGCAAGGTAACACCCTGCACCATTTGCGCTATGGCATTCACTACATGTATGCCTACCACAACACCATCACGCACAATAAAACGCACCACACCCGCACCGGTTATGCTTTTATGCAGTCTAAATACCTCACCATTACCCACAACCAATCTGAACACGATGAAAATTACGGCATCTTGCTGAATTACATCACCCACTCAACCATTGCCCATAACACCGCCAAAAACAGCCACCAAATGATCGGCGCGGGCGGCTTTAGTTTCGTCAAAGGTGCAGAAGGGAAAGCCCTATTTATTTACAATTCACTCTACAATACGATTACCGACAACCACTTAATGGATAGCGACATTGGCATCCATTTAACCGCTGGCGCAGAAGACAATACGATTGTCGGCAACCGCTTCATACGCAATAAACAGCAAGTGAAATATGTCGCCAACCGCACACAAGAATGGTCACAGGACGGCAAAGGAAACTATTGGAGTGACTATATGGGCTGGGATCGGGACAGTGATGGCATTGGCGACATTGCCTATGAACCGAATGATGGCGTGGATAAAATGCTGTGGAAATACCCCTCAGCCAGATACCTCATGAACAGCCCCGCGATTGCATCTTTACGTTGGATTCAAAAAGAATTTCCCGTGTTAAAATCCGTCGGGGTTAAAGACAGCTACCCGATGATGAAGCCTTAGGATACACGCATGCCCGTTATTGAACTCAATCAAGTGAGCAAATACTATGGCTCATTGCTGGTGCTGAATCAGCTCAACCTTCAGATCGATGAAGGCGAAGTGCTCGGCTTATTCGGCCACAATGGGGCCGGGAAAACCACCACCATCAAAATGATTCTAGGGCTAATGGCCCCCAGCCAAGGCACGGTTAGCGTATTGGGCGTTAACCCTAAATTATCTGAATCCAGCCAAATGCGCTTTCAACTCGGGTTTTTACCTGAAAATGTCGCCTTTTATGCACAACTGACCGGCTGGGAAGTCCTGAAATTTTTTGCCGGGTTAAAAAAGGTCTCAAAACAGCGTTGCCAAACATTACTGGAACAAGTCGGCCTAACGCATGCCATGCATCGAACAATCAAACACTATTCAAAAGGCATGAGGCAACGATTAGGGCTAGCGCAAGCGTTATTAACGGAACCCAATATATTGTTACTGGATGAACCAACGGTTGGGCTAGACCCTATCGCAACCCAGGATTTTTATACCATGGTGGATGCCATTAAACAGAAAGGATGCGCCATTATCTTGTGTTCTCATGTACTGCCTGGGGTGGAAAAACACATTGACCGAGCGGCTATATTATCCAATGGATGTTTGCAAGCCTGTGGCACACTGAAACAACTGCGCTCACAAGCCGAGCTCAATATGACCATCACCTTACAGGGTGCGATCAACCTGGCGAGCATACAAGATGACAGCATCACGATCACGTCATTCAATTCACACACGCACGTACTCACCGCCTCCCCGACAGAAAAATTATCCTTAATTAAAAAATTGGTGGCACTGGACGGGCTCGAAGATATCGACATACAAGCCCCCAGTCTGGAACAACTCTACCGCCATTACATAGAACAACCCATAGGAGGCCGCGATGAATGCAATCTGGCAAATGGCTAAAAAAGAGCTAATGGATGGCCTGCGTAACCGCTGGCTCATCGCCATCACCTTAATTTTTGCGCTGTTATCCTCCGGCATGGCCTGGTTTGGCGCCGCCGCCTCTGGCATGGTGGGTTTTACCTCGATACCGAATACAGTGATCAGCCTAGCCAGCTTAGGCGTCTTCTTAATCCCGCTGATCGCGTTATTGCTTGCTTATGGTGCCATCGTCGGTGAAGATGAAGATGGTACATTACTGCTGTTATTAACCTACCCACTGAACAAACGACAACTACTCTTAGGCAAACTCTTCGGGCACAGCTTAATTTTAAGCATCGCCACCCTACTTGGGTTTGGTTCATCCGCCCTTACCATTGCCCTCTTTGCAGAAAATATTGATATTGTAAACCTCACCACCGCATTTTCTATTTTTATGCTCTCCGCCCTCTTACTCGGGATGGTTTTTATTGCACTAGCGTACTGGATTAGCGCCTGGGTGGCGGAAAAATCCAAAGCCGCCGGCCTGGCATTAATCACGTGGTTTATGTTTGTGTTGGTCTTTGATTTAAGCTTACTCGGTTTATTGGTGGTAACCGATGGGCAATTCCACCCCGAGATATTCCCTTATTTGTTACTCTTAAATCCAACAGACATCTTTCGCTTAATCAATTTAATCGGTTTTGAAGCTTCTGGTAACGGCATACTCATGGTCGCAAGTGATGCGCAATTTAGCCTCTCTGGTTTATTCGCAGCACTGTGTGCCTGGGTTGCGTTACCATTATCCCTGGCTTACTGGCGCTTAACAAAAAGGCCGATATAATGTTACTAAGATATTCCAAGCATGGGATATCCGGCAACAGACAATGCAAAAATTTTGCTCAACAACTGATCTGTTTGCGTGGTATTTACAACCGGAGAATGTACACAACACCAAGGACAAAGCATCGATCTGAGCTGATTGGTGAGCGGCAATACGCTATAATTCAGATAACAATAATTTAAGTGCCGCTAAACCGCCAAGGTCAATTGATACGCCCTTTTACCACCCTCTGTTTTGCGCAGGAAAGCGTTTAAATCTTCGTGTTGTTCAAGACTTTTATTTTTTTGCCACGCATGATCAACGAACATTAAAATATTCGGGCGGGCGATCCTATTGCACTCAGGACAGCGCGGTAATGGACTCAGCAAAAGGCATTTTTCTTCATCAATTTCAGGTACAAATTTTTCAGCCGACCAAATTTTACCGTTACAATCCGCTGTACACTGCAAACGGTGAATAGACCCATGACATTCAAACATTTATTCAACTCCATACAATTTTTTTAAACGCAGTGCAAATAACCGGATACTCTAGTGTGCGCGTAGCGGATGATCGTGAGCATCAATGATCAAGCATGAAATGAAGCTACAACATGACATCATCTGCAAGCAATATATTTCTCGCTGTGCGAGAATTAGACGCGAAACTATTCGCTAGGATCTCGCAATAGACTGCCCATACCACGCCAAGGAGGCACATCCATGAGCCAAAAAAAGACCCCACACCCGATTGTGACAACCGCGCTTTCCGCCCTGGAATTGCTGTTTCAAAGCTATCACGAGGCGCATCCACAAGCCCAGTCTTCGGCTAAGTTATTACACTTGCTGGCCTCCAAAGCACGTGTGTATGCTTTACCCACGAATGGATATGTCGCCCAGGGGCAAGCGCCAGATGCGTTTTATCAAACAGAAACTTGGAGCCAATTACCCGAGCCCATTGTCTTTTTGCATTATGACATCCGCAACCCAGAACACGCACAGCAAGAACCGATGTCACACCGCATGATCATCGCGTTTGATTTATTTGGCGCATTGATCCCGACTGGTTTTCAACAAGCCGTCCAGCAAACGCACGCAGATTTGGCGCGTTATGGTGCGATTGGTATTGTATCCATGGCCCAAGCCTCCGGTGCTGACCACGAATCCTGTTCGGTTTTGCCCTTGGCGGGTATGGTCGCGAAAAAAGCCAGCCCAGAACTGGCCCCCTTACATATGATCAGCTTGTTCCAAGACAAAGCCCAGCAAGCCATTGATCAATTTGGCCAAGATGCTTTTTTATACGATACCTCCGCAGACTTACAGTTTGCGTTACTGAATTTATCCCGCTGGTTGATGCAACAACAACGTAGCGTATAATTGTTTTTATTTGGATTTTCTTTATGTCTGATTCTGCAATGATCGGTATTGACCTTGGCACCACCCACAGCCTAATTTCGGTGTGGCAGGAAGGTAAAAGCCAACTGATTCCCAATGGTTTGGGCGAAGTGCTGACCCCCTCCGTCATCCATTTGGATAAACAGGGGAAAATACTGGTCGGGCAAGCGGCTAAAATGCGTTTGCTCACACAGCCAAATTCAACCGCTGCGGTGTTTAAACGCTTCATGGGCAGCAATGAGAAAATATCTCTGGGTGAGCGATCATTCCGCCCGGAAGAACTGTCGTCTTTTCTCTTACGGGCGTTAAAAACAGATGCCGAAGCCTTTTTAGGCACCGTCGTCACCGATGCGGTGATCTCCGTCCCCGCTTATTTCAACGACACCCAACGCAAAGCCACAAAAGCCGCTGGTGAATTGGCCGGGTTAACCATCAAGCGCCTGATTAATGAGCCAACCGCAGCGGCCTTGGCGTATGGATTACACCAAAAACACGAACATTCCAGCATTGCCGTGCTGGATCTCGGCGGCGGTACTTTTGATGTCTCCTTACTTGAATTATTCGAAGGCATTATAGAGGTGCATGCCAGTTGTGGGGATAATTATTTGGGCGGCGAAAATTTTCTTGACGTGATCGTCGACCAGTTCGTGAAAGAGGCAGGCCTAGAGAAAGCACAACTGAATGCAACACAACGCACACAAATCCAAGCCTTGGCGGAAACATGCAAACAAACGCTGAGCCAAAGCCATGAAGCCACGGCACAGTGGCGCCAAGGCGACCGCACCTTTGATTTCTCTCTTGACCGACAAACCTTTGAGTCCCTCTGCACTTATTTAATCCAGCGCTTGAAACAGCCCATAGAACAAGCCTTGCGGGATGGCAAAATGCGCACCGAGGATTTGGATGCGGTGATTTTGGTGGGTGGCGCAACACGCATGCCATTGGTGCGCAGTTTGGTTGCAAAAATATTTGGCCGTTTACCGCATTGTGATTTAAACCCGGATGAAGTGGTGTGCCAAGGTGCGGCGATTCAAGCGGGCTTAATACAGCGTGATAGTGCGTTAGAAGAAACCGTACTGACCGATGTTTGCCCGTATACGTTGGGCGTTGAGAGTATGGCTGAAGTCGGCGTGAACCAATATCAATCGCAGTTTTTACCGGTGATTGAACGCAACATGCCGGTGCCGATCAGCCGCATTAAAACCGTGTATCCGCTGCACGACGACCAAACCCAAGTCAACATCAAAGTATACCAAGGCGAAAGCATTAAAGTTGAGCGCAATATTAAGCTGGGATCGTTCACCGTTGAATTACCTGAAGCCAGCTCAGACTTGGATCGATCTATCGATATTCGTTTCACGTATGACATTAATGGCATCCTGGAAGTCATCGCCAAACTGCATGCAACCGGTGAAGAGGCCAGCCTGATCATTGAACAACGCCCTGGCACACTCTCCCCGGAGGAAATTAAAGAACGCCTGCAAGCCTTGTCTGAGATCAAAATTCACCCGCGTGAAGCCCAACAAAACCAGCTCACGTTATCCCGCGCTGAGCGTTTATACGAACAAGCACTGGGCGAAATCCGTGATTATTTGGCGCAATTAATTAATGATTTCGAAAGCATTTTGGATCAGCAAGACCCAGAAGAGATTGAAACTGCACGCATCGAACTGTCAGAAATTTTAGATAACATTGAGCAGGAAAGGCCCTTTTAAATGGATATTTGGAGCACGCTTGAAATTGAGCCAACAGACGATTTAAGCCGCATTAAAAAAGCGTATGCCGGTAAATTACGAACGTGCAGGCCAGATGAAGACCCCGAAGGTTACCAACATCTGAAGCAGGCTTTTGAAGCCGCCAAAGCTTATGCTAGGGGTGAAAGCATCGACGATGAGGACTCGACTAGTGAAGCTGAGGAGGTAGACCCCCTACTCTCCACAATCGAAGTGGAAGCGCTCTTATCCCGGCCAGATGATTGTGCAGACCTGATTCAAACCTTAACCGCACTAGACCCAAACGCCCCGGCACGCGTACACCTTGAAACATGGCAACAAGTCCTTCAGGACGAACGCTTATGGCAAGCAGAAACACGCCACCAGTTCGAAGAGCACGTGTTTCTGTTTCTGGTTTATCATGCAGAGCACCCCACGGCCGTATGGCAATATATTGACACCACCTTTCATTGGCGTCACAAAGAGCTGGATCTACTGGAACGTTACCCCGCAGAACAAGTCAATATCGTATTAGAACGATTACGCCAGCATTCTGATACCGCCGCCCCAGCCACTCACACCGCGCCACAAAACGACGTTGATATGGCGGCCAATCTTGCCAAGGTCATGTTTGGGATTGCGGTGGTCTTTGTCGCGCTCGCCAGTTTGCGCCTACCACCGATGATCTCATTGCCACTCATCAGTTTTATGCTGTGGTTATGGTGGCAACACTTTCGTTAATGATGCGATTGGTGTGCCAATAAATAATCGGCCAGCGCCGTTCGATGTGCCTCTGAAATATTGGAAAAAGCCGGCATGGTCATGCCCCCTTTGGCGATTTTAGCCACAATAAAAGCCGCTGACTGATGCTCTGCGGCAATCTGAAACCCGGTGCCCGCCTCTAGTTTTTTCGAGCTGCCATGACAACTGGCACAAGCTTGGTCAAACACAACTTTGGCCGAGGCATCTAACGCCGGTTGATAGCCTGATGATCCAGCGCAAGCCGCCAAAGTCGTGCAGAAAAAAAGGCCGAAAATTCGTTTCATGGGTAAACTCCTTAAGGTTAGTCCGCGCATGTTGATGCATGCGTGTTTGAGCAGAGGGCTTTATACCAGAGTACCGCCCCCAACGAGAAACATTAAAAATCGAGTGATAATTGCCGCCAACGCTTTTGCTCATGGCGCGGGTTTAAAGTAGACAATGAAACGCCCAATAGACGCACAGGGACTTTGCCCGCTTCGGTTCGCATCAATAAATACGGCAGTAATTTTAAGAGGGGCTCTGGCTGGCACGTTGGCGCGCTGAGCGTACAACGGCGGGTAATCTGGGTGAAATCGGCGTATTTTACCTTCAAGGTCAGCGCCCGCCCTTCCAGCTCATGTTTTTGTAAACGCTCACACAATTGGTGTGCAAGTTGCACCAATTCTTTTTGCAGCCGAGATAATACGATCACATCCACCGGAAAAGTGGTTTCGCAGCCAACGGATTTACGAATCCGATGGGTTACGATTTCACGAAAATCATCGCCCCGCGCAATGTGATAAAAATGCTGCCCGGCTTTGCCAAAGTATTCAACGAGTTTTTCCAGTGACCACGCTTTAAGATCCTCCCCATGACGAATGCCCAAAGCCAACATTTTTTGCTCGGTGGCTTTCCCAATGCCGTGAAACTGACCAATCGGTAACCTTGACACAAACGCCTCTCCTTGGCTTGGTTCTATCGTGCACAAACCATTCGGTTTGCCATGTTCTGATGCGGCTTTGGCTAAAAATTTGTTGTACGAAACGCCCGCAGAAGCGGTTAATGCCAATGAGGCGCGAATACGCTGTCTAATGTCTTGTGCAATCAGCGTGGCAGAATTCTGTTGCAAGGTGCTGTCGCTAACGTCTAGATAAGCCTCATCAATCGAGACCGGTTCGATTTGGTCGGTATAATCTGCGAGGATGAGATTAAGTTGTTCGGAGACTTCTTGATATAACGCAAAGTTGGGTTCGACAAAAATAGCATGCGGGCATAGTTTTAAGGCTTGTGCCGTCGGCATCGCAGAATGAATCCCGAATTTTCGGGCTTCATAGCTACAGGTGGCCACAACACCGCGACTGTCCGCACGCCCACCGACAATCACAGGTCGGTCCCGCATTTCCGGTTTGTCTCTTTGCTCAATCGCAGCAAAAAAAGCGTCCATATCAACATGGATAATTTTACGAGGTTTGTCAGGCATATGGGATGAGTAGTGTTAACATGAAAAGTCGGTTATGATGCGCCGTGCCCAGTCATAATAACAGCAAAAGGGACGAGTATGAAGTTCAATGACATGATCAATACCGAAGCTGCCTATACCTTCAAATGCCCCCACCAAACGCTTTCGTTTGTGAAAGAGCATTATGAATGCTGGCTCACGAATTCTGGCCAGGGCTTTCGCTTAGAACACATTGACAATAACACTAGATGGCACGTGGATATTATCAATCAGACCATTAGAAAGGTCGACTCAGGCCTAGCAAACGCCGGTTAAACAACCCATTCACCACATTCATCATCTGGAATTTCCACCTGCATACCGGGGTGGTATGGGCTAAAAATAGGCCCGCTTTGTGCTTCTAAATAAGGCGCATCAAAACCCACGATGGCACCGGTGGCAAGCTTTCGAACTTCCAATTCAACCGGCTGATTGTTATCGGGGTCAATAACAGTCACGAATTTGACAAATGTTGATCTCATTGTAGGCATATACACTCCAGATATTTCATACGACAACCCTTTTGTCTAAAATCACATCAGGCAATATTCAAGCCATATTAGAAGTACTCTATATGAAACAATACCTTGCCAAAAGTAACCGCCGCATCTTGTAAAATATTCCGACGTTGTATATTCCCGTCCCGATAGGCTAGGCAGCGCCCAGCAATTACGATAGAATCGCGTTAGATTGCGCACTCTGGTCATATTGTATTGAATTAATGACCGGAGGTTGCACCTTATAACGATAAAAAATGAGACTGAAAGAGGATTGTATGAAATCAATAAAAGTCAAACCACTATTCGCGGCAATCACCTTGTTGTTATCTGTACCCGCACAAGCAGAACTAACCGGTAATATTACCTTAACATCGGATTACATTTTTCGCGGCTTTACCCAAACCGATCAAAAACCGGCCGTGCAAGGTGGCTTTGAGTACACCCACGAGACTGGTTTGTATGCCGGTATTTGGGCTTCCAACGTTGAGTTGGGCAATTCTGTGAATATTGAAGTCGATTACACTGCCGGATTAGCCGGTAAAGTGGCCGATATCGATTGGGATTTTGGTGCCATTTATTATGATTACCCCAGTGATGCCGGCCAAGATTTAGACTACACCGAATATAAAGCCGCCTTAACCTGGAAATTTTTCAGCTTTGAATACTATTATTCTGACGATTTCTTCGGCAACAACACCGATGAAGCCCATTACTTTAGCCTCACCGGTGATTATGACTTACCCATGGATCTCGGCTTAAGCGTACATGCTGGCCACCAAACCATCAGCGATGGCGATGATTATGACGACTGGAGTGTCGGTATGTCGCGCAGCATTCAAGGCGTTGATCTAAGCGTTGTGTATAGCGATACCCGCAATGTTCGTGGCTCTTGCAAGTCTTTGTGTGATTCTCGTTTCGTCTTCAGCATTTCGAAAGAACTGTAATCTGACTCACCCTTGCTTCTGAAGCAACCCGGTACTCTGGAGTTGAGTACTTGGGTTTTAAACACGCAACTCAACCACACAATAGGTCACACAAATGCCCTCACTGCTTTATGGCATTGTCAGTTACGCGTTATTCCTTGCCACCTTCCTATATCTTATCGCTTTTGTTGGGGATTTTTACGTCCCGAAAATACTCAGCTCGGCCGCCACCACACCCCCATTCGTCGCGCTTCTGATTAACCTCGGACTGATCACCTTATTTGGCCTTCAGCATAGCATTATGGCCAGATCTGGCTTTAAATCCGCCATTGAAAAAATAATTCCCACGCATCTTGAGCGCAGCACTTATGTCGCTATATCCTCTTTGGTATTGATTTTATTGATGTGGGCTTGGCAACCCATAGACGGCGTGGTTTGGTACATTCAATCCAGCATCGGGCAAATTCTGATGTGGGTGCTATTCTCACTCGGGTGGGCACTGGTTTTCATCGCAACGTTTTTAACCGACCATTTCGATTTATTTGGTTTGCGCCAAGTGTGGTTAAATTTTGTCAAACGGACTTACACCCACGTGCCTTTTACAGACGTGTTATTTTACCGATGGATACGGCATCCAATGATGCTGGGTATAATCCTAGCCATCTGGTGTTTACCGAGCATGACGGTCGGACATGCGGTTTTTTCTGTTGGCATGACCGTGTATATTCTGATCGGGATCTATTTTGAAGAACGCAGCTTAGCCCGCGCCCTTGGACAGGATTACGTGACGTATCAACAGCGCACGAAAAAAATCCTGCCCAAGCTGTATTAATCATCATTCGCAGCCAATGTAATATCGGGCAAGCTCTGCTGGCATGGAACACACGGCCCATTTAACTGTAACTTGGTGTCTTGCAGCAACACAATGTTAAGTTCATTGACTAACTGCAAGCGCTGAACTTCTCGCTTTAAGTTATGGTTGTCTGCTCTGAGTTTGCTGATCATGTCTCGTACGTTTTTCATGGTATATCCTCTGCTCATGTTTTGTCTCTGTTACCCTAACCATAGCCCGCAATACACAGGGCAATAGAGAGGATATTGGGATTCGTGAAGCACTTCACAAGTAAAATGTGACCCAGTTCAAATGTTTTCAAAACAACACGTTTAAGTGCTTGATGTTAGGGGTACGTTCAGTTTCCATACGTACAATTCGGCCAATACAACCGTATGACAATACGATCAACCACAAAGAGGTTACATCATGGGTAAAATAACGCAGATACGCCAAGGCTTTGCGCTCTGCTTGGTTTTGTGCTCAGCATTACTATTGAGTGCTCAAAGTCACGCAACAACAAACAGCGCAAGCGATAAAATCGTCAAAAAGCTGGAGCAACATTGGCAACGCGCCAGTCGGCAAGTGTTAATCAGCACCACAGATTTTTACGATGCTGATTCACACCTAAGTTTGCCCCTCGCCTTAACTTTGCACGCACAGTTAGTCACTGCGCTAGAAAAACAAGGCTTTGAAGTCATCGAGCCATCGAATGACATTTCTACCGCGTGGGTCATACAATGCCGCTGGAAACAACAAAATGACAAGTTAAGCATCACGTTCATCGCCAAACCTTGGAAAGACTGGAAACTAGGGCGCGTTAGCATATCCTCTAAAACCATGAATCGGGGCGATTTTGCAGACGCGTTATTTGAACCAGATATGGATGCTTTCTCTCGCACCTTGGTACACCGCCTGGCCTTGAACGATACGATCACACAGCCACGCAGCGTGTATTTACGCCCCATCGTGGTGAACGGCGCAGTCGGTGGCAAATCCGCCAACCATTATTTTAATAACTGGCTGAAAAACGCAGTCGATAAAAGCAATTTATTGTTACCCATTGACCCACAAAAAGCCTTAGCCAAACTCTCGACAAAGACCATTCTAACCCGTGGTTTTACCAAACAAGCGAAAACCCAGAACACCTCATCCAGCTTAACCGGTGACTTACTCTCCTCTCAAAGTGAGTTATCCGGCAGTGTGGATTTAAAAACCCGCAGCGTCAAAATTAATGTGGATTTGTTAGACCAAGATGGCAAACAGCTTTCAACCTCACTGGTGAATGTTCCCTTCGACAGCTTACCTAGGCTTATCGCGAATGATCTGCGCCAAACCAGCCACATGCAAGCTGAGAAAAAAGTCGCACAAAACGGCCTACAAGTCGAGATTTCAACCACACGCGGTGAAGGCGAAACGCTTTATCGTAAAGGAGAAGTGATCCAATTTTTACTCCGATCCAATCGCGATGCTTACATTTATTTGTTTGATCTGGATGCTAACGACCACGCGGTTATGCTGTATCCAGCCCCCAGCCAGGGTGCCCCAGTGAAAAAAGTACCGGGTCGAGAAGTCCTAATTTTACCGGGCGATGCCCTTCCCTATGAAATCGTTGTGTCTGAGCCGTTTGGGCAAGATATCATTTGGGCCGTGGCATCGGACGTTAAGCTGGCCATTCCAGAGGACTTAACCGGCGATTGGGCTAACGTTAATACGTTAAAACAACGCGTACGCAAACTGGGCCAGTCTACAGCACAAGGTTATGCAGAGGCTCAAGTCTTAGTCACCACGTCGCCATAACTTGGCGTTATTTGCGGTAGCGTTGCTTATGTGCCTGTATTTTCAAGCCAACCTGAAAAACCGAATGCTGGTGTTCATGGGGAAATTGGGCTGTCATTCTAATCAGCATAAGTCTGATACTCAGCATATAAAAGCGCTTGACCATCAAATAAATGTATATACAATAATCCGATGGAGATTGAATTCGACCCGGCCAAAAACGCCAAGAATATTACCAAGCATGGCGTTTCACTCACAGTTGCTGGGTCGCTGGAGTGGGATCTTCTTTTGGCAACAGAAGATGAGCGCGAAAATTATGGTGAGGTTCGTATGGTAGGCTTTGCCCCGATTGGGCGGCAGGTCTATTGTGTGGTCTTCACTGAGGAACACGATTTGTATCGGATTATCAGTTTACGAAAGGCATTACCAAAAGAGGTGAAAGCATATGCAAATCAAATCTAAATCGGGGCGGACTTTCGATCTTCCGTCACCAAAAGAGGAAATTGAGATTCGTATTGGGATTGCCTCCGATCAGGATACATGCGAATTATCTGATAATGCGATAAAGAAACTACGGCCTGTGGGCAGACCTAAGGCGGAGATCACCAAGCAACCCGTTTCTATCCGTCTGTCATCTGATGTCTTGGAATACTTTAAATCCACTGGCAAGGGCTGGCAGACCCGCATGGATGAAGTGCTTATGGCATACGTGAATTCACATCGATGATGATTCCGGCCATCGTGGCCGACCATTCGATTACAGGCATGTTAACCTGCCCTTGAAATTCTAACCGCATCTACAATATCTTGTGTTGTCGCCTGAGTTTTTATTCCTGGAACATCAAAAGGAGATTTTTCTTCTTTCTTTGATGTTAATGAAAAAACAGCACCATCTTTTCTACGAATTTCTACCTCTTCATTTTGAGCAAGTAATAATAATTTTGAAAGATTTTGACGCGCTTCTGAATATGTGAAAACTTTCATTTTTACTCCAATATCTGAATATTGAGCTCACTTGCAACCTGCTTCATGCGTTGATCAAAAGTGAACAAGGAGGTATTTCAGGCAGATATTGGTAGTCTATCGGGTCGATTTTCCCGTGTCACGTAATGCTGCCGCAAGCTTACTAACGATAACTAACAGCACATTACTAAGGCACGCGGATAATCGAATTTTTTGATACCGCTGCGGCACAATTTTTATTACTAATCCCACCTAAAAAGCGGTACGATGCTCACCGCACGAACCAATCAACACACCACATATAGTGCCTACTCGTATCATTATCTACCAGATAGGCTGTATTGGGTGTGGTTTCAATGCCATTGCCTTTATTTTTTGATCCCATAGAGATAAACCATGCCCGCACGTTTGCACGCCGTACCGAATACCGTGACCGAGATATCGTTGCAAGAAGCTTCTTTGGATATTTGGGATAGTAAATATCGCCTGAAGACCAAGCAAGGAGAGCACATTGACAATAGCATTGATGAAACGTATCAGCGCGTTGCCAAAGCTTTAGCCGCCGCTGAGCCGGATGAAACCAGCCAAACCCGTTATTATAAAGAATTTATTTGGGCTCTGCGCCAAGGCGTGATTCCTGCTGGTCGGATCATTTCCAACGCTGGCGCACAACAACATAAACCCGCCACCTCAACCATTAATTGCACCGTGTCCGGGGTGATTGATGATTCAATGGACGACATTTTAGCCAAAGTTCACGAAGCGGGTTTGACCTTAAAAGCCGGCTGCGGCATTGGTTATGAGTTCTCCACCTTGCGCCCTCAAAACGCGTATGTTTCCGGTGCCGGTGCGTATACCTCCGGCCCACTGTCCTTTATGGATATCTATGACAAGATGTGTTTTACCGTTTCGTCCGCAGGCGGTCGGCGCGGTGCACAAATGGCGACGTTTGATATTGGCCACCCGGATGTTATTCAATTTATCCGAGCCAAGCGTGAAGATGGGCGCTTACGCCAATTTAACTTATCCTTGTTGATTACCACCGAGTTTATCGAAGCAGTTAAACACGACCAACCTTGGCCGTTGTCATTTCCCATCACGGAAAAAGAGCTGAAACAAGATAACTGGGATTTGTCCGACCCTGAGCAAATCATTTGGCGGGATTTACCCAATAAAAATGGGTATGTGGTGAATAATGATGGCAAGGTTGCTTGCCATATCAGCAAAGTCATTCCCGCCAAACGTTTGTGGGACATTATCATGTCCTCGACTTACGATTTCGCCGAACCTGGCTTTATTTTGATTGATAAAGTCAATGAGATGAACAACAACTGGTTTTGCGAAGACATTCGTGCCACCAATCCGTGTGGTGAGCAGCCGTTACCGGCATATGGTAGCTGTTTGTTGGGTTCAATCAATTTAACGCGATTTGTGCTGAAACCCTTTTCACGAGATGCCAGCTTTGATTGGGAGACTTACCGCAAAGCCATCCGCATTTTCACCCGGATGTTAGACAATGTTGTCGATATTAATGGCTTGCCTTTAGCCCAACAACAGCACGAAATTCAGCATAAACGCCGCCATGGCATGGGTTTTTTGGGGTTAGGTTCAACCGCGACCATGATGGGCATGCGTTATGGGGATGAGGCTTGTTTAACGTTTACTGAAGAAGTGTCAAAAGTGCTCGCAATCGAAGGCTGGAAAGCCGGTTTGGCACTGGCCGAAGAAAAAGGCCCGGCCCCCATCATGACCGAAATGTTTACCGTTACCGGCGAGATGTTACACAAACGCCCAGAGATGATCGCAGACGGTTACCACATCGGGGATCAAATTCCCGGCAAAGTGTTACTGGTACGTTATAGCCGGTATATGCAACGCTTGGCAAAACACGCGCCTGCGTTGGTGGACGCTTTGGCTGAAACTGGGGCGCGCTTTACCCACCACAGCTCTATTGCCCCGACAGGTACGATTTCCTTATCGTTGGCCAATAATGCCAGCAATGGTATCGAACCGAGTTTTGCACACCATTATGCGCGTAACATTATTCGCCCCGGCAAAAAAACCAAGGAAAAGATTGATGTCTTTTCGTTTGAGCTGTTGGCTTACCGGGAAATGGTTAACGATAAAGCCAAACCCGGCTCGCAAGACCCGGCAGAACAGTTACCGCCGTATTTTATTTGCGCCGATGAGGTCACCCCGAAACAACACGTTGATGTGCAAGCGGCTGCGCAGCTATGGATTGATTCGTCCATTTCAAAAACTGCGAACGTACCCACCAACTATGCTTATGATGATTTTAAACACATTTACGAGTATGCGTATGAGCGCGGTTTAAAAGGCTGCACAACTTTCCGTTTTAATCCTGAGGTATTCCAAGGTGTGTTGGTGAAAGAACAAGACCTGGAAAATACGACCTACCAATTCACCCTAGAAGATGGCAGCGTGGTCGATGTGAAAGGCAATGAAGAGATTGAGTACGATGGGGAGACACACACCGCCGCGAATCTTTTTGATGCCTTAAAAGAAGGCTATTACGGAAAATTTTAACCCTAGGTAAATGACGATGACGTTAAAATTAGAGCAGAAAATTGTTGGCTATAAAGTCATCACAGAAACAGAGGCGACAGCCGATGCAGAAGCTGAGCAAAATAAGCAGCCGGATGTGGAAAGCATGCACGAGCATGTCACCCGGCCTGAAATGCTCTTTGGCTCCACGTATAAGATCAAAACCCCGCAATCGGAACATGCGTTATATGTGACAGTCAACGATATGATCCTGAATATGGGGACGGAACATGAAGAACGCCGCCCTTATGAAGTGTTTATTAATTCCAAAAACATGGACCATTTTCAATGGGTGGTGGCGCTAACCCGCGTTATTTCTGCGGTCTTCCGCAAGGGCGGTGATGTGACGTTTTTGGTCGAGGAGTTAAAAGGCGTGTTTGACCCCAAAGGCGGTTACTTTAAAAAAGGCGGTGTTTTTATGCCTTCGTTAGTGGCTGAAATTGGCTGTGCGATTGAATCCCATTTAAAATTCATCGGTATGCTGCAAGACCAAGAGATGGATGAAACACAAAAACAGTTTTTGCAAGATAAACGCAAGGCCTTTGAAGACAGACAGAGCAATACACATCAACATGCCGGCACAGATACCGGTTTTCCTGACAATGCGACGATGTGTAATAAGTGCCACACCAAAGCGTTGATCGCGTTAGACAATTGTATGACCTGTTTAAATTGTGGTGACAGTAAGTGTGGCTAAACCCAGCCCGGCCAATGATGCATTAAGATGCAGCCTTTAGACCCCCTACGCTTACCGTTACAAGGCTTACACTTGATCGAAGCCAGTGCGGGCACTGGAAAAACGCAGACCATTTCGAGCCTTTATCTGCGCCTCTTGTTAGAAAAACCCTTGTCGATTGAACACATTTTAGTGGTTACGTTTACACAGGCGGCAAGCGAGGAGTTGCGCGAGCGTATTCGCCAACGCTTGAAAGCGGCTTATCACGCCAATTTATCCGGCCACACCGAGGATCCTTTCCTCCTCGCGTTACAACAGCGCTGCTCCCCAGAGACGGCACAAACCCGGCTGTATGATGCCATCAAACGCATGGATGAAATGGCGGTTTTCACCCTGCATGGGTTTTGCCAACGGGTTTTACAAGCATATGCGTTTGAGTGCGGGGTTTTGTTTCATGCTGATTTTATCACCGATGAACAACCGCTCATTCAAGAGGTGGTTGAAGATTATTGGCGCATCCATTTTTACACCGCAGACCGGCCCCTGAGCGAGTTCATACAAAAACACATCCAGACGCCCACACTCCTACAAAAACACATCACGCCTCGACTCAACCAAGCTGAAATTCGCACTGTGCCGCATTTTGAACAGCTTAATTTGGGCCAGTACACACAAGATATTACGCAAGCACAGCAGCATTTACACCGCTTATTACAAACACAGATAGACACGATTAAAGTATTATTATCTAGCGATGCCTTGTTACGCCCGTTGTATCACCCGAATCAGACCCATGCCTGGCTTCAGCACCTTGGCGATTATCTGCAAGACCCAGAGCAACGTTTTTGTTTACCGGATTACTTCAAGCGTTTAACCCCTGCGGGGCTTAAGCTGGGTTGTCGGGAAAATTACCAAGCCCCTGAACACGCCTTTTTTCAGCAGTGTGCAGACTATCAACGCTTGGTGTCGCGTTTATCCGGTTTTATACATTACGATTGCTTGCGTTATACCCAAGCCGAATTAAGCCGACGTAAACAAGCACAAGGCCAACATTCGTTTCATGATCTCTTAACCCAGCTCGACCAAGCGTTAATCGCTAACCCCACACTGGCACATACGCTCCGCAGCCAGTACCCCATGGCGATGATGGATGAATTTCAAGATACAGATCCAGTTCAATACCGTATCTTTAAAACCCTGTATCCTGCGACGGCTGACAATACTGGCTTATTCATGATTGGTGACCCCAAACAAGCCATATATAGCTTTCGAGGGGCCGATGTGTTTACTTATATCCGTGCACGCCGTGATACTGCCGCGCATGCACGCTATACATTAGAGACTAATTGGCGCTCCAGTGCGGAGATGGTCACCGCCATCAATACGCTGTTCACGCAGTCCCCCAGGCCGTTTATTTATCACACCGATATTCCATTTCACCCGGCCAAAGCGGCGGATAACAGCCGTACCCCTGCCCTTTGGGTTAAGCAGCAAGCCATGCAAGCGCTCTCTTTTGTGCTGCTCCCTCGCGTTGACAAGAATCACTTTGGCAAAGCCTATCGCAACAACCGACGCGGTACGACTCGCTTTCAGGCCATTCGCAAACAGTGGGCGGGTGATGCCAGTTGCACGTATGTCGCGAATGATATTGCGCGCTTATTAAACCATTCAAAACAGGGCCAAGCCACACTCAAAGGCAAGCCCATTGAACCCAAACATTTTGCGATTTTAGTCCAAAATCGTTTTCAAGCACGCAATATCCAAGCGGCATTACGCGACAAAAACATTGCGACAGTTTTCTACAGCCGGGATAGCGTGTTAAATACGCAAGATGCGGCGGATGTGTTATTGCTGTTAACCGCCGTTGCTTTTTATTCACAAGAAACCCATATTCGCAGCGCTTTGTGTACCCGTTTGGTCGGCATGAGCGCGTATGCTTTGGATCAACTCAGCCAGGATGAGTGCCAGTGGCAGCTTTGCTTAAACAAGTTTGAGACTTTTTATACGGTATGGACCGAGCATAGTTTCCTCAGCATGTTTCGGCAGATGTTACACCAATTGGATATTCCCAAGCAGCTACTCGGCAGCACGCATGGCGAACGCCACCTGACCAATGTGTTACAGCTTGGGGAGGTGCTAGAGTCCGCTTGCGCCGAAAACCCAACCCCAGAACAATTGATTCAATGGCTGCATGAACAGTCCCAGCAGTATAACGCCGAGGATGAGAGCCAACAGTTGCGCTTAGAAAGTGATGCCGATTTGGTCAAAATTATCACCATTCACAAGAGTAAAGGCTTAGAGTTCGATATCGTCTATTTGCCGTATTTGTGGGACAGTAAAGCCTTAACCCCAGAGGCTGGATTCTCTTTTCATAGTGCAGAGCAGCATGAATTGACCGTAGACCTCGGTTCAGATCAACGCAACCAACATTATCAACAAGCCGAGCAAGAACGCTTGGCCGAACACTTACGCCTGCTCTATGTCGCGGTCACACGGGCCAAGTACCATTGCTGCATTACGTGGGGACAGGTCAGCGAAGCGCCCTTTTCTGCGTTGGCGTATTTACTCCACCATCGCCCAAGCTCGCTTGATGCCTTGGTGAATACCACCGCAGTGGCTTACCAAGTCGCCCAATTGAGTGACCCTGACCTGATCGCACAGCTGCAAATATACGCGGCACACAGCCAGGGCTGCATCAGTGTGACGACGTTACCCAGCAACCCGAGCCAAGCTTGCTATGATGCGCCCCTGACACCGGTCACGTTGAAGGCGCGTCAGCCAGACCCGGTCATGCGCCGCCCCTGGCAGGTCACCAGTTATACCGCACTGACCGCATCACACGCCTATTTGCCCCTTGAGCGGCCAGACGACGACCAACAGCAAACATCGACACCCAGCATGTTTACTTTTCCGACAGGCACTAAAACGGGTATTTTGATGCACCGCATACTTCAAGCCATTCATTTTATCGATGACACACCGGCTGAGCACGAGATACTGAGCCGAGATTTACTGCAACAATATGGCTTTGAGGAGGCCTGGCTGCCGGTGATCTGCACGATGATACAGCAGGTATTACACACACCGTTAAATGCCCAAGGTTTAAGCCTAAAACACATCCACCCGCAACAATGCTTACGCGAACTTGCATTTTATTGTCCGTTGCAAAATTTTAACGCTTGCCAGCTGAATCAATTACTCAAACAGGCATTGGGTGAATCCTACCAAGCCCTAAATTTTGATACGATGAATGGCATGATAAAAGGTTTTATTGATTTGGTATTTGAGTTTGAAGGGCGGTATTACATCGTTGATTACAAGTCCAATCATTTGGGCCATCACCTCAGTGATTATGATGGCCCGGCGTTACAAGCGGTGATGACTTCGCAGCATTATGATGTGCAATATCTGATTTACAGTCTGGCTTTACACCGGTATTTACGCCAACGTTTGCCGCAGTATGATTATGCGCAACACTTTGGTGGTGTGTATTATTTGTTTTTACGCGGGATGCGTATCAGCCAACCCGTACATTCGGGGATTTATGCCGTGTACCCGAAAAAAAGCCTGATCCAGCGCTTGGATGCGTTACTGGCGGGTCATTCGCCAGCACTCGAATCCATTACGCCCCCTGAATCCATTACGCCCGAACACGAATTACCTGCTAGCCGCGACATCAACCTCAAAGAAGGCGACTAATTCTTGCAATGTTTGGGATTGTGCATTCATTTCTTGTGCAGTTGACGCCAGCTCTTCAGAGGCGGCGGCATTTTGCTGAATGCTTTGATCTAATTGCTGCATGGCTGAGGTAATTTGGCCCGTTCCAGACGCTTGTTCATCTGATGCGGCGGAAATCTCTTGTACCAATTCGGCGGTTTTTTCAATATTCGGGGCCATTTTTTTCAATAAATGTTCCGTCCGGTTGGCGATGTCGACACTGCTCCGGGTTAACGTGCCGATTTCTGACGCCGCCACTTGGCTACGCTCGGCTAACTTGCGAACTTCCGCTGCCACAACCGCGAAACCTTTACCATGATCCCCTGCGCGAGCCGCTTCTATCGCCGCGTTTAAGGCTAACATGTTGGTTTGATAAGCGATGTCTTCGATAATGCCGATTTTTTCTGCAATTTGCCGCATGGCTTCGACGGTTTTATCAACCGCAACGCTGCTTTCTTTGGCATCATTGGCGGCATCTTGTGCCACATCTCCGGTCACCCGTGCATTTTCGTTATTTTGGTTGATTGACGCACTGATTTCCTCAATCGCAGAGCTGGTGGTTTCAACACTGGCTGCCTGCCTGCTGGCACCTTGACTCAAGACTTCTGCGGTTGTGCTGACCTGTGCCGAGGCTTCGGCGATGTTGGTCGAACCGGTGCGAATGTTCAGAATCACATCACGCAATTTATTCTGCATCACCCGCATAGAGCGGTAAACGCCCGTTTCTGCTTGAGCTGTTTCGTTGATGTCCTGGTTCAAGCGCCCTTGCGCAATTTCCTGAGCCATGTGTTCGACTATTTCTGGATCTGCCCCTAATTGGTGTAACACGCGACGCAGCATAAACACGCCAAATAACACCGTGATCACGCCGGATAAGAACGCAATGGCAATCATCAGATCCGCAGTGGTGATGGTCGAATCGATTGCATCAACCTCACTTTCTACCTTACCGTCACCCAACTCTTCAACCACTTCAACCGCATCTAACAAAGCTTGTGCTGCATCTGTATAGGTTAATCTGGCTGTTGCAAACGTTTGGTACTTCGCTACTGCAAGGCTAAAATCTTCAATGTGTTCGGCGACGGCTTTTTTTAATACCGCTGAGTAGGTTGCCCCCAAATTCGGTGCTTGTTTACGAATGAATAAGGGGTGATCAATCACCTCTGACATGCTGCCTTGTAAAAATTCGAGTGACTCTTTCAGGCCCACCAATGCAGATTCAGCATCCAAATTGGCGATCAAACGGCTGTAGTAAAATTGCCGTTGTAGCATGCCAATTTGCGCTTCCATGGTGCCATCGGCCGCTGACCATTTCTCACTTAAACCTGTATTCCACGTAATCTCTTCATCGGGACTTTGTTGTAAGCTTTCGATCACACCATCGCCAATTTCTTCTGCGGATTCCATCAGTTGTTGAAAAGTATAAAAATGTTTGGTTAAGGTGTCATGCGCTTGACTGAATTCAAGGTGGCTGTCTAATAATTGCTCGCGGGCTTTGGCGTAACGCACCAACGTGTCATCCACCACTTGGATTTCACCCTCAGCAATCAACCCGGCTGCTTTCATCCGGCCTAATGCTTCAGATGCCATCGCGTCCCCTTCCGATAGCATGGTTTTTGCCGCCGCTTGATCGCCAAACCCAGAGATAATGCGATCCACACCAATCATCTGTGCTTCAATCCCGATGCTGCCTTCCATCGCGCCATCCGCTGTATCCCATGCCGGGCCACTGACGTAACGAATGGACGTGCTCAAGGTATGTACGCCATAAAACCCTGCACTGGCACATAAACCAATCGAAAGTGCTAGTAATATAGAAAATAGCCTGAATTTTATTTTAATATTCAAGTTGAAAACCCTCTTATCTTATAATGTCAATTCAAAGCGTAACAAACCGACGTCAATGGTTGAATTATCCCGGTCGCCACCTGGGTTTTCTATTCGTTGGTAAGACGGCTGAATCGACAACCAAGGCATCACCACCATGCGATAGCTGAGTTCAACCACTTTTTCATGACCGGTGCGGGTATTCGCCCGAATATACGCGACCCCGAAATCATCCTCATCCCGCCCAGGGATCAAGCCATGCATATGTAAACCAAGGTCGACATGACTGGTGACTTCATTCCGGTTACCCGGCACGTCGCCCCACCGAAAGAAAGCGCCGATCACCCGATCCTGGCCAAAATTGAATATTTCTTGGTCTATCACGGTGTAGTAACCAGAATTATGGCTAAAGCTTTGATTATTAAAGTCAATGTCGCCCGTGTGTTGCCAATATCCCACTTTGTAGGTGCCTTTTCCAAGGCTGACGCCACTTTCGAGAATATACATCTCCCCTTCTTCCGACTGAAAACCCCGCGTTTTTGGGTCGCCATCATACACCGCTGCTTGCACATACCAGTTATCGGTTGGGTCAAAATGTAGACGCAGGCCTAATGCGGCTTTGGAAAAAATGGAGGGCGTGACATTGGCCGCGATTTCAGGGCCGATACCAGGAGTAGAGTTGAGAAATAGACTGCTGTATTCAGAGACATAAAACTCTGAGTTTAAATCGTGAAAACCGACCAGTGCGGAAAAACGTTCGGTAAACTGCTGTTCATACCACGCTTCGTAGAGGAGGAATTTATCGACCGCTTCGATATTACTGACCGTATGCAAATCTCCGATCACATCTTCCGTTGGGTTCCGGCCCCGGTTGCGTAAGCCGTAGATAAATAAGGTGCCACCAGACCACAACCCGGCTTTTTCAGTATCCACGGTTACAGTTAAATCTAAGTTATCCAGATAAATCGTTTCTTTTTTTTGGTTGACCAAACCGCGGTCAAAATTCGACACGAATTCACCGGTATATACCGCTTCAATGGTCACCCCGCGTGCTGCCGCAGAATCCCGAAAACCACCCCAACTGCCGGTTAAGCGATCATCTTCTGCATGCCCATGAATTTTCCCTTCACGATCCGCCGAACTGGGTTGTCCGAGAAATCCAGGGTCATCCGCAAAAACAACCCAGGGTAATAAGGTTAACCCTACAATCTGGGACAATAGGGTGGCTGGTGTTCGCGTTATCATCGACTATCCCCTCAAGAATATCATTACTTAGCCTGATATTGAGAATAGACGGGATTTCGTTTTTATACGAATAATACGCTCAGCAGAATGCCTAAAGTGTTATTTTACGGGTACTCATAGGCCCCCGCATCCACCGCGCCCCCAGACACACGATTTTTACCCGCCAGATCAACCTGGCTGACATCGATATTCAGACCCGCGTCAATCGCAGGGCTGGCACTGCTCAGGCGGAAATCCCCGGCTTCATAGTCTGCAAAATACAGCAGATAATTCAAACGGTCATTCGGGTTAATGCGCACGTTGTTTTGCACCAGGCTGCTGTCTGCATACGTCCACGTGGTCAATACCGAGGCTAAATTATTCCGAATGATATTGTTAAAATTAACTTGTCCTGTTTTTCTTTGCGTGGTTAACATAATCCGCGGCACGTGTTGGGTGTTGTTAAATAACGGGCTTTGAATCACCGTATTATTTTGTACCCGGCTGTTGCGCGCGCCATACAGCGAGATACCATGATCCATGTTGTTCACTACCAGGTTATTTTCAACCAACCAATGATCCGCATATCCATCGGTAATGATAATGCCTTGCATTAAAGACCCAATGAGCTGATGTTGCTCTATAAAGGGCGTGACCGGGTCGGCAAACAACAAAATGGTGTTGTAACGAATGGTGACTGCTTCGACTTTGGGGTCTGCACTCAAGTTATAGGTTTGAAATGCATCGTCATGTTGAATGGCGTAATCATTGATATAACAATCTCTGATTACATTATATTCGTAAGTTGAAAAACTGCCTAATCCCCGAATGGCATCTCCAGCAAAGTTATCAATAAGATTGTGGCTAACCTGTGAATACGGCCCTCTAAGCTCCATCGCATGATAGGTATTGTTGATCGTATTGTGTTTCAGCGTAATGTGGGATCCTCTAAACTGAAAACCACTGGCGGTTTGTGCGTACCAATCGGCTTTTGTCCAACTTGAAATATCTTCCGCTGCGGTTAACGTTGTCTGTTCGACTTGAATATAATGGCTGTTCTGATCGGCATAAAACATCGGCGTTTCTTTCGCAAACTCACCACCAGAGGCATCAATGATCAACCCCTCAAACGCGATATGCTGGCTGTTGATAAGGCTGACTGAGATCAAACGGGGATGGTGCCCAGGCAATGCACGAATGTGCACATTATCGTCAAATTGGAGGTCGTGCAGATAGGCCCGGCCATGATCCCCATTCAACAAATAAATCGTATCACCCGCTTGCAGTGGGATGCTGGCCCAGTCCACTGAGGCAAAACTGGCAAATGGCTGGGCTTGGCTGCCGTCATTTCCCGCCTTGCCTTGGTTCGGGTCACAATAATACGTGTGTCCACTGACGACATCCCCCTGTTGGCTTGTGGTCAGCGCGATGCTGGGCCGCAGCTCAGCAGTGGCATGGTCTTGTGCGGCAATCTCCCAATAACTGTAATGCGCGTCGTCTTGTGTGTTGAGATTCAACCGAATGAAGATGTAATCATCTGCGGTTGCGCCTTGTTGGTACTGTTTTTGAATAAATTGTTTGAAAGCACCTTGGCCCGATTCACTCAGGTGATGCTGGGTTAACGCTGAGTGTTGATCCAAAAAATTGGCTTGAATCAAGTCGGCTGTTGTGTCTAACCGACCCCGGTAAAAATCGCCCGCTAACACCGTTGGGGTTTGGCGATAGGGCAACGCATACACATCAATGCCCGCAGCTTGATTGCTGGCATTCACCAGCAGTTCAATCGAAAAATCCGCCCCAGATATTTGCTGCGCCTTACTCAGGGCAGCTAATTGAAACGGTATGATGGCCGCCGTATTTTTCACCGAGCCCAAGCGGTGCTTAATATACCCCTGCCATTGGCGCGTGTGATCACTGCTAATGGCCACATCTTGCGGGTCTGCTGGCAACGCTGTGGCCCCCTCTTCCGCTGCCAGGTTCGGGCTGTAATTGGCAAACAACATTAAAAAGGATAGTGCAGTATACAGCTGTATTTTCTTCATATAGTTTCCTTATAACAGAACACAACAAGCCATCTTGAAAGCCAGTATACCGAATCACCCGAGTATGAATATCCCGTGTTTATGGGATAGGACGGGACACCCGCAAAAGATATGATGGTGACCAAGTTCACTCAAATCAAGCAGGTTTTTGCCATTATTACAATTTTCACCTTAAAACATTCAAACCAAATCTCAATAGCAGGCTATTTTGTTTTTTCACGATAGGAGACGGTACATGAACACAGGTCAACTGAAACGAAATACATGCCAAGGCATGGCTCTGTTAGAGGTGATGATTGCCGCCGTTGTGGTCGGCATTGCGTTATTGGGGGTGGCGGCCATGCAGGTCTCTGCCATGCAAGGGGCCAGCCATGCGCATTTTAGATCCAAAGCAACCGATTTAGCCGCTTCGTTAGCGGACCGCATGCGCGCGAATCAAGCTGGGCGAGATACGTATAGCTCAGCCGCAGCGAATAGCTGTGATGCGCCGGCCAAAATGTGTGCCATGGCCTGTTCGAATAAAGATGACATGGTTGCCGGGTGTGATGCCGCGCAACTCCAACAACCCGGTAACTGCTCCCCTAACGAATTGGCCGTTTATGACTTATGGGAAGTCCGCTGCCTCAGCGGGGTGCGCAATACCTTACCTAATGGCACCCTGTCCGTCACCTGCACAGAGACGCCTTGTACCGACAATACGCCGTTTCAAATTATGATTCAGTGGCAGTCCCAACACAGTACAGATGGCGATAAAGACAATACGGTTCAAGATATTAAACTTACGATCATCCCCGGAGGACGCCCATGAAATCGCTCAATTCGTCATCTGGTTTTTCCATTATTTCTCTCATGATTGCCGTATCGATTAGTATTTTTATCATTGGTGCCATTGGCAAAATGTATATCAATAGCAAAACAGCCTATCAATCACGTATGGCGTTGGCGGCCGCCACGGATAGCGGCCGCTTCGCCATTCAAAATTTACGCCGAACGCTGGTGATGGCGGGCCGAGGCATTCTCTCTGGCGATGATAACCCAGAACAATACAACAACGTGGACAACTTCAAACGCACTTTTCCCGCCCTCAGCCCGGATGGCAGCACAGCCGAAAGCACCCAGGGGATTGTGGATCGAGATGATCAGGGTTCCAGCATTATTGCCATTCGGTATGGCTCTGGGCCGTCCCCTTGTGGGGTTAACGGCACCATCAGCAGCACCCAAACGGTTCGCTATTATGTCGAGAATGAGGCGTTGATTTGTGATGTTGTGGGCGGGCAAAAACACACCCTGGCATCTGGTGTTCTGATGATGCGCGCGTTATATGGCATTGATTTAGATGTGGATAATATTGCCAATCAATATTTAAGTGCCGCGTGTGTGGATAACTACACCAACTGTAGTAGCAGTGGTGACTCCCAGTGGAGTCGCGTGGTCTCCATTCGCATTGGTTTGATTGTGAGTTCAAACGAGGCCCTGCTGCCCGGCCCTTTTCGGCTAGCCGAAGCGGAATCTCTGGGTATTTTAGGTGAACGTTATACCGCACCAGACACCCGCCATTTCTACAAATCGGTGAGCACGACCATCACACTGAGAAATTTAAATGTTATCGTCCATAGGCAATAAATAAAATGTTAAATAACCCAATCAACAAAAAATCAACCGAAGGTGCGGCTTTGGTCATCAGTTTGATCATTTTATCCGTCATCACCTTACTGGGCTTGAGTGCGATGCGTAGCACCCGCATGGAAACCAAAATCTCAGTTAACCATCAATTTAAACAAACCAGTTTTCTGGCCGCAGAAAGCGCTCTGGCTAAGTTGACCGGGCCGATTCCAGAAGCACAAATCCCCAAAGCCATTGAAGGCTCTGAGCCGGTGCTGAATAAGGCGTATTTTTCATCGACCGACGTGGATGGGCAAGCGGATATTACCGCTGATTTGAGCATCAGCTACATCAAAACCAGTACCCCCGGAGAGTTCAAGTTTTCAGGTTATGGGCTTGGTGTGACTTCATTAATTTACCAAGCCGATGCCGTGGGCAAAGTCGGCAGCACCCACATTAATACGCACAATCGCATGGGCCTTGCTAAGGTCCGAAATTAGATTAAATAATATTACATTAAAAATATTACATTGAATAGAATCAAACCAAAGGAGAAGTCCGAGTTGAAATTAAACGTTAACCTATTAAGCCTGGTGATTGGCCTCACGTTAGGCACGTCCATTGCGCAAGCAGATGATCTGGACATTTACCTATCGACGCCAACAGAATCCAGCAAAGTCCCGCCCAATGTTTTATTTGTGTTGGACGTTTCGGCCACCATGGGGTTTAAACTGTATGACCTGCAATGTGACCCTTTCTTTTTAGATGATGGTGAAACCCTAGACCCATTGTGCAGTGATGATACGCTGGATATGAACGTCACGCGCTTGGATACCTTGCGCTCAGTCATGGGGGACATTTTTTATGATGCAGCCTTTGCTGATGTGAATGCGGCGGTGATGAAGTTCTCAAGCTGGGGGGGTGGCACACCTGAACCCATTGTGGTCTCAGAATTTGTGAATATTGGCGCTGAAAAGGCCGCCTTGAAAAATGCAGTGAATACCATGGACACTGGTGCTGGCACCCCCACGGTGAATGCATTGGTTTCTGCTGTCAATTGGTTTGAAGGCGATTTTGTCGAGCACCATTGTACCTTTTCCTCTTGTACCGTACCGGCACCAGAAGTCTCCCCGATTGCAGGCGACAGGTGGTGCGCGCCCAACCACATCG
>Ga0256847_1000299_pt1 | contig 32935 bp, 30 predicted proteins | sample TeddybearmetaG_FD_189099 | JGI IMG/M metagenome (GOLD analysis project Ga0256847, IMG submission 189099) | Hydrothermal vent microbial communities from East Pacific Rise, Pacific Ocean - Teddybear | ecosystem: Environmental > Aquatic > Marine > Hydrothermal vents | place: Pacific Ocean: East...
TAAACTCTATGCGGTGCAATGCCACGTATACTCAGGCTTGAGGGTTCCCGCCCGATCTGGGAGGGTAGGCAGATAGAATGTTTTGGTAACAAAACGTCAAGATAAATGATAAGGTCCCAATGAATTTTGGGGACAGAATCCGGCTTATAGGCCTGCTTTTTTTAATAATATTTGAATCCATCCAACACACTCATCCATGGTATAAAATGCTTGGTGAGGCCAATCAAAGAAACGTTCAGCGAAAGTGGCATTTTGAAAAGTGACATCCGAATAACACAGGGTTGCCATACCAACAACTTTTGAATCGTATTTTTTCGTTTCAATATAGCAAGTCGGATTGATTGTATAATCGTTTAAGCGATTGGATATATACCCAAAAGGTCGGTCCTTGTAATACTCATCGAATATCTTGTGAAATTTCTGTAAATGAGGAGTATCAAAAATTACTCCTTCATGAATTGTGGCCACCAAATAATGTTTATATAGCTCAAACCGAGCAATATCAATATCTATGGTAAGTTTGGCTGAGGGAAAGGCCATGCTACGATTTACAAATTGGATACAACCAAATGTACTTTTTTTATTTGATTGAATTACCATTTTCAATAGTATGTTTTACACACACTTTAAAAAGGGCATTAACTTATATTGGATAATGATCTCAAACTAATCAATTACAGGAGGTTATTCTTTGCTGTGGTTTTTTACTTTTTCCTTCAGCCACGCTTTACATTCTTCCATATGATAAAAAGGTTTAAGTGGGCGATTTTTGTAAAAATTCCCCTCAAATAGGGCATTATTATATGCAGTCTCTGAATAGCACATAATTGCTACTGCTGCTAACCATGGATCTTCTCGCGTTTTAAAGTAACTAGTGGGATCTACTGTGTAATCGTTAATTCGGTTTGAAATATATCCAAATGGCTTGTCAGGAAAATTGGCGTTAAAAACCTTATAAAGTTCTGCCAAATGAGAACGATCGAAAAGTAAGCCTTCGTTCATCGTGGCAACTAAGCAACAATCGAGCACTTCGATGGTAGCAAAGTCCAGGGTAAGACATTCGTTAGCGTTGGGAACCATGGATCTTATCTATTAAAAAAACTGAACACCGACCCACCATATTTCCTAGACTCCTGAAAACCAGAAAGCAGAGATAAATCGGTTTGTTTTGGATGTTCAATAATAAATATTCCGTCCGGATTTAGCAAATTATTCGCAATTATTTTCGTGACCATTTCTTCAAATTGTTCCACTTCAAAAGCATAAGGGGGATCCGCAAAAATTAGATCAAATGGGCCGTGCGAAATTTCTAAATATTTAAAAACATCCTTTTTAATGGTTTCAATGGGAAAGTCCAATTCTTGTGAGGTCTGATGAATAAACTTAACACAAGCCCAATGTGAGTCGACGCAGGTAATTTTCTGGCTCCCTCGCGAGGCAAACTCATAGCTTATATTTCCGGTTCCAGCGAAAAGATCAAGGACTTCGAGTTCATCAAAATGAAAACGATTATTTAGAATATTAAAGAGTGCCTCTTTGGCGTTATCCGTGGTCGGCCGAACGGGTAGGTTCTTTGGTGCAGTAATTCGGCGTCCTTTATGGTTTCCTGAAATAATACGCATTAAAAGGTAGATTTAAGTAGATAGTGTTGCTGCATTGGTTCGTCTGCAAGTTTTGGAAAGGTATGTTCCAGAAAGCTAATTTCACGCACATAGGTGTATAAAATAGTATAGATTTCACTTTCTTCAGAAATAGCTCCACATAACACAGCCTTGATTGTTTCGGGGTTCAGTTTTAGTTGTTCAAAACAAAAGAGGACATAGTAAATAAAGTCTTCCGGAGTTTTATAGATGTATGAATTACACAACGTCAATTTCCCATTATTTATAATAATACAGTCCACTTGCTCTTTCAAAATGTGCAAATAGACTTTAATCTCCTGAGCGTGTTTTTCAGTATTGAGAAAATTTTGAACCAATAAGGTGCTTGAATGATAATACTCAAATGAACCGTACTGTTCAAACATAAAATTATTAATGTTCACCAAGGGAACATATACGACAACGGTATTCTGTCCCTCAATTTCATCATAACTAATAAAGTCGTTGCTTAGTATTTTTGTGTTGAATTTTAGGTATTCGCTAGCCTTATTTTCATCGAATAGGGAAGAGGGAACCAAGGAGTAATTGAGCGTGGTATAGATGAGACTCACGGTTTCAAAGCTTCCTCTGAGGGCTTCATTACTGGCAACAATAGACTTTAATTCAAACAGGAGTTCCTCAGGTGTATGTGTGGTGTCAAAGTTCTGTTCCGTAAAAAACAACACGTCACCATCTACGGATGCTATTAAAAAAGAAAGTCCGGTCAATGTTATTTGAACGGACAATCTTTTATGTTGTTGGGTGGTTATATTAGTTGTCGCTTGGGTTGTCATATAGTTTAGGCCAGTTACCACTAGTGTTGATTTCTGTCATGGAACCTAATTTAATAGTGGGGCCATTCACACCATCTACAGAGTTAACCTGCGCTTCCTGTATGATTAAGTCCTTATTAAGGCCTTCCAAGACAACAGTTTTCGCAACCTTTGCTTGGAATACTGAATATTTAATTCCGTTTTTATCTAGCTTTCCAGCTTTCAATTCAAATTTTGCATCGGTGTCGGGAACATTCATCATGGTTTTATAACGATCTCCTTTAAACAAGGAATCTTTCACCGATTGAAAACTAAGGGTATCTATTACAATGATGTCTTTGAAATATCCTGTATCAATTCCGTAAGCTTTATTTTTTTCAACATCGGCATAGCTACTATCACGTCTTGCCGTAATAGCAAATTGTGCGGTGTCGATAAATCGTACTAAACTATCCCAGTTTCCAGAAAAGCTTCCGGTGATTTCTTGATGAGCTAATTGCGCTTTTTTAACATCTTTCAGATTTGCAATTACTTTTTCATATCGTTCCACTTTTGATTTGTTGAATTGTACAGGTCCAAGAACCGAATTGTACAACTTCCAACCCAAGAAGATAATAATAACCCAGAGAACTATTTGTATGATAAGTTTCATTATAAAGAGAGTTTAATTTAGATTTCAAATGAAATACACGTGCATCGCAAATCTACAATTTTTTTTTATTCGTAAAACTATATTCCGAAAAAAACCTACCTATCTTTGAGCATTAGATTTCACAGTACTTTATGGATGTTTCACATTTTTATAGCCTTCTTAAGAGCGATTTCCCTCATAATGTGACACCTAAGCAGGATATTACGCTGCAATTGTTGGCCAAATTTGTATTAAGTGATGCCCCAAATGAAACCTTTTTATTGAAGGGATATGCAGGTACTGGTAAGACTACGATCATCGGTACCATAGTTAAAAACCTAGGAAAGGTGGGGAAATCTTCAGTTTTACTCGCGCCTACGGGTAGAGCAGCCAAGGTAATTAGCAACTACAGCCAAAAAGCAGCTTATACCATTCATAAAAAAATTTACTTCCCAAAAAGTGTCAAAGGAGGAGGGGTCTCTTTTACTTTACAACCCAATAAACATAGGAATGTTATTTTTATCGTGGATGAAGCTTCGATGATTCCTGACATCAATCAAGATTCAAAATTATTCGAAAATGGATCCCTTTTGGACGATCTGATGCACTATGTCTATAGTGGCTACCAATGCAAATTATTACTGATTGGAGATGCTGCTCAGTTGCCACCCGTTAAACTAACGATCAGCCCTGCCTTGGATAAAACTATTTTAGAAAATCATTATAACAAAGAGGTGATCTCTATTGAATTAGACGAAGTCGTAAGACAACAGAAAGAAAGTGGGATTCTTTTTAATGCTACGGAAATTAGAGCGGCGCTTGATTCGGGCTTTTATGAAAGCTTTAAATTTAGTGCGCTTCCGTTTCCTGAGGTTATCCGTCCCATGGATGGGCAAGAGGTCATGGATGCCATCAACGACTGCTATTCGGAGCTTGGAAATGAAGACACCGTTATCATTGTGCGTTCAAACAAACGTGCTAATATTTACAATCAGAGTATCCGTAGTCGCATTTTATTTCAGGAAGAAGAACTTTCGGCTGGCGATTACGTGATGGTAGTAAAGAATAATTATTTTTGGGTTAAACCCGAAAGCGAAGCTGGCTTTATTGCCAATGGTGATATTGTGGAAGTTCTTGAGATCTTCAGATTTAAAGAGCTTTATGGTTTCCGTTTTGCTGAAGTATCTGTCCGCATGGTAGATTATCCAGCAATGAAGCCATTGGAAACTGTTCTCCTATTAGATACGTTAACTTCTGAAACGCCCTCTTTAGCTTATGAAGATTCAAACAAACTTTATGAAGAGGTACGAAAGGATTATGCAGACTTAACTTCCAATTATAAAAAGTTCTTAGCAGTCAAAAATAATAAATACTTCAACGCTCTCCAGGTGAAATTTTCCTATGCTATTACCTGTCATAAATCGCAAGGAGGGCAGTGGAATACTGTTTTTGTAGAACAACCTTATCTACCCAACGGAATGGATAAAGATTATCTTCGTTGGTTATACACTGCCATTACCCGAGCGAAGGAAAAGTTGTACTTGTTAGGATTTAAAAGTGAATTTTTTATCGAAGACGAGTAAACCTTTTGCATAAATCCGCATCTATCTAATATATTCTTGGAGAAAACACCTAGAATATCATCAAACTTACTATTTTTGAAACCTCATAAAATCAGCTAGACTTTGAAAATAATTGCTATGATTCCCGCACGCTATGGTGCGTCCAGATTTCCAGGTAAACTAATGCAAGACTTAGGAGGAAAAACCGTTATCCTGCGTACTTACGAGGCTACAAAAGAAACCGGTCTTTTCGATGAAGTTTATGTAGTGACCGATAGTGAAGTTATTTTCAAGGAAATTGAGTTGAGTGGTGGAAACGCCATTATGAGTTTAAAAGAGCACGATTGTGGTACAGATCGCATTGCTGAGGCAGTGGAAAACATGGATGTGGATATCGTGGTCAATGTGCAAGGAGACGAGCCTTTTACAAGCAAATCTGGTCTAGAACAGGTGCTAAGTGTTTTTAATGGACCCGATGCGGAAAAAATTGACTTGGCTTCTTTAATGACTGAAATGTATGATTGGAAAGAAATTAGCGACCCCAATGCTGTAAAAGTGATTGTGGACAAAGACAACTTTGCACTGTATTTCTCAAGGTCTCCAATACCATACCCCCGTGATAAGAATGCTGCCGTTCAATATTTCAAGCATAAAGGCATCTATGCCTTCAGAAAGCAAGCACTATTGGACTTTTATCAACTTCCAATGAGATCTATGGAAGCGGCAGAAAAAATTGAATGTATTCGCTATTTAGAATACGGAAAAAATATAAAAATGGCTATTTCAAACACTCAGGGGATTGAGATTGATACTCCCGAAGACTTGGTTAGAGCAAACAAAGTATTAAAAGAAGATAAAACGATTACTGTAAATAATAAATACCGAAATTTTCCAATGGTGCCGAAAGTCATCTTTGGTCGTGGTAGTTTTGATCAGTTATCATCTATTCTAGCTCCAAAACGTAAGGACAAAGCTCCTTTTATTTATTTGGTTGACGATGTCTTTAAGGACAACGAGGATCTTATTAATAGAATGAACCTTCGTTTTAATGACAAACTTATTTTTGTTTCAGCTGAAGAGGAACCAAAAACAGAGCAAGTAGATAACATCGTCAAGAAAATCAAAGGAGAATTCACCTATAGCCCTTCAGGAATTATTGGAGTGGGAGGGGGAAGTGTCCTTGATTTATCAAAGGCGGTTTCTATCATGCTAACCAATAAAGGTGGTGCTTCAGAGTATCAAGGATGGGATCTTGTAAAATCGAAGGCAATTTACCATGTGGGAGTACCTACTATTTCAGGTACAGGAGCCGAGGTTTCGCGAACAACAGTTCTAACTGGACCAGAAAAGAAATTAGGAATAAATAGCGATTATACACCCTTCGATCAAGTGGTGTTGGATCCAGATTTAACCGTTGGCGTCCCTAAGAACCAGTGGTTCTATACGGGGATGGATTGTTTTATTCATTGTGTGGAATCTCTAAATGGGACTTTCCTTAATGAATTCAGTAAAAGTTATGGCGAAAAAGCATACGATCTCTGTAAAGAAATCTTCTTAAGCGAAAATCTATCGGAGGTGGAGTCTAGAGGGAAATTAATGATGGCATCCTGGCACGGAGGAATGAGTATTGCCTATTCTCAGGTTGGAATTGCCCATGCTATGAGTTATGGCCTTGGATATGTCCTTGGAACCAAGCACGGTATAGGAAACTGTATTGTGTTTGATCACTTAGAGGATTACTATTCGGAAGGAGTACGTCTCTTCAAAGAGATGAAAGCCTATCATAATATTAATATTCCAAAAGGGATTTGTAGCAATCTATCCGACTATCAAATGAACACCATGATCGACATTGCTTTAGGCCTTGTTCCGCTATGGGAGAATGCACTTGGCGATGATTGGGAAAGCATCATGACTCGGGATAAATTGCGAGAACTTTACTTAAAAATGTAGTATCTTTCATGGTGCTATGAGTATTACCAAATTCCTTTTTTATAAAGTTTTAGGCTGGACGATAATCGGTGATTTTTCACCAGAAATTAAGAAGGTTGTTATTATCGTTGTGCCACACACAAGTTGGCACGATTTCTATGTGGGTGTCTTTACGAGACGGATTTCACAAACCAAAATACATTGGGTAGGGAAAAAGGAATTGTTTAAATGGCCATTTGGGCCGTACTTTAGATATATGGGCGGATCTGCTTTAGATCGAACCTCTGGTCAAAATAAAGTAGAGGCTATCACCGCCATATTTAACAGCAAAGAAGAATTCAGGTTAACTTTAGCTCCTGAAGGAACCCGGAAAAAAGTGAAAGAATGGAAAACAGGCTATTACTATATAGCCCAATCTGCAGGAGTTCCCATCATCCCTGTTTCATTTGACTATAGCTCTAAAACGGTGACAATCAACGCTCCATTTTACCCCACTGGTGACATCGATGCTGATAGCATAAAATTACGTGCGTTTTATGAGGGTGTAGTAGGCAAAAAGCCGAATTATACTTAGCATTTATAAATCATTAAATTTCGTACATTTATCAAAATGCTAAATGCTATGAAAAAATTACTCCTCGTTATTGGTATCCTGACCGTTTCTATATCTTTTGCACAAACCCCATGCGTTAATGGGATGGCCGGAAGTTTTGAGTGTAACGGTTACGATCTAATTTCACAAATTCCACTATCCACAATGAACTCGGTTAAGGCCAACGATTCATGGGGATGGACAGATCCTCAAGATGGCAAAGAATACGCTATTATTTGTTTGAACGAAGCAACCGCTTTTATAGATATTTCAGATCCAGTAAACCCAATTTATCTTGGGCAGTTACCTGGAGAAAGCCCGGACCATATGACCTGGCGAGATGCCAAAACCTATAACAATCATGTCTTTATTGTGAGCGAGGATTCAGGACATGGGATGCAAGTATTTGATCTTACTCGATTAAGAAATGTAGCTAATCCACCCGAAATCTTCACTACAGATGCTGTTTACAATGGTTTTGGAAGTGCACATAATATTGTGATCAATGAAGCCACAGGCTATGCCTATGGAGTTGGAACTGGAACCTTTTCTGGCGGACCTCATTTTGTAAATATCCAAGACCCTGTGAACCCAACAGCCGAAGGTGGATATTCAGGAGATGGTTACACCCATGATGCCATGGTTGTTATCTACGACGGACCAGATACCGATTATACCGGACAAGAAATATTTTTTGGAAGCAATGAGAATGAAGTTGTTATTGTAGATGTGACCGATAAGGGAAACCCACAAACTATTGCTACGGTTGGTTACAATAACATAAACTATACACATCAGGGTTGGCTCACCGAGGACCATCGATATTTCTTATTAGGTGATGAAACCGACGAGATTAACCTAGGTTTTAATTCTAGAACCCTAATTTTCGATTTTGAGGACTTAGATAACCCCCAGTTACATTTTGAGTATACAGGGCCTACAGGAGCCACGGATCATAATGGCTATGTGAAGGATGACAAATTCTATTTAGCGAATAATTCAGCGGGACTTCGAGTAGTGGATATTTCAGATATCGCTAATGAAAATATGAGTGAAGTTGGATTTTTCGACAGCTATTCCGTTAATAACAATGCAGGATTCAATGGGTCTTGGAATATATACCCATTTTTTGAAAGTGGAAACATCGTTATCAGTGATCGAGCACATGGGATGCTTTTGGTTAAAGCTCCGGAGTTGGGTATAGACGATTTTGCAAAGGGAGAAACTTTTGCTATTTATCCAAACCCGACAAATACTACCATTACCGTAGCTTCAAAGAATACGGAAATCAATGCTATTCAAATTACTAATATTTTGGGGGCTGTGGTTTATTCTGAAGAGAAAAGTGCAACTCAATCAAGAGAGATAGATGTCACAACATTTTCAAACGGAATGTATTTTGTAACCATCAATAATTCAGTAAGTAAAAAAATTATTAAGGAGTAAACCTATTCCTTGATAAATTTTAGGACTTGTTTTGTTTCTTCTGAAGTGATTTCAATAAAATACACGCCGGCGGACATCGCGCTTACGTCAATTGATTCAGAATTGAAAATGGTAGGGATTTGCTGTCCTGACATTGTGTAGATGTCAACCTTATCAATAGAGGTTTGTGACGATATGTAAATGAAATCACTAGATGGGTTTGGATATAAGATCAACAAATTGGATTGCGAGGAATCAGTCAGGCCGAGAAATCCGCAATCCAAACTATATTCATCATCAGTATCTATTTGCCAATTTGGTTGCGATTTAGCAAAAGCAATATCGTCTACTTGGACGCACATTAGGTTGGGTGTTGAAACGGCGAGCATGGAAAAGAGTATTTCGTTGTTACCGTTTTGTATGTTTAATCCCGTTATATTTGGATTTCCATCCACACGCACAGAGGTAAGGTCTGGATTTTGTGAAAGGTCTACAACAGATGATAAATTTGCTGAATTTCCAAAAAACTCTTTCAACTCAGGATTGTTCGACACATCAATATCAGTTATGTTAGTCGCATTTATGGCTAATATTCTTAGCAATGGGTTTTGAGAAACATCCAGTTCATTTATGGGACTACCACCTAAATAGGCCGTATCTAATCTTGGATTCAAAGTAACATCAAGTGTCGGAATGTTGTTTCCCGCTAAATTTAAAAACTCTATGTTTGGATTATTTGTAAGGTCAAGGTTTACGAGATTTCCATCCGTGAAATCTAAAAAAATAAGATTTGTACAATCGGTAGTGCCCAAATCTGATAAAACACTATCAACCGCCCAAAAATATTCCAAAGAACTACATCCTGTTAGATTCAAATCAATAATATCCGAACTATCAATATATAAGATACGTAGATCATTAAGTCCCGTAAGATCGAAGCTAGTCATAGAAGTTCCACCAACAGCGATACTTGAAAGGTTTGTATTTATTGAAACATCTAAGTTGGTTATTAATTCGTTACCGGTAAAATCAATTTTTTCTAAAGCTATATTCTGAGAAATATCTACTCCTTCTAAGATTGCGAATCTACAGATTAAGATGGACAAATTTTGAAATTCTTCAATACCTTCTAAGGAGGCTATATCAAAAAAATCCATAACCAATGTACCAACAGCAAGAGCTTCGGACACTTGAATTTCCCCATCATCATTAGTATCCGCATCAACATCACCGATTTCATCTCCATCCGTATCAACAACTGGTTCATTTATTAAGGTGCTTTTGAAAATTGCATCTGGTATCGTTACAATTTGCGAAAGAGTACTTTGTGCCATAAAAGTGAGTACTAAAATGAGTAAATTAAGTTTCATAATAATGACTTTGTTTTATTCTTTTTAAGAAGCCTCATCCATAGTGTGATATACATTTTGCACATCATCGTCTTCTTCCAATTTTTCTAAAAGTTTTTCTACATCGGCTGCTTGTTCCGCCCCAATCTTCTTAGTCACCTGTGGAATTCTCTCAAAGCCAGATGAAAGTATTTCAATTTTGGTTTCTTCCAAATAGGATTGAATAGATCCAAAACTTTCGAAAGGTGCATAAATCAAAACGCCATCTTCATCTTCAAAAATTTCATCAACTCCATGATCAATTAATTCCAGTTCCAATTCTTCCAAATCCATGCCTTCAGCACTAATTCTGAAGTTACATGTATGATCAAACATAAACACTACTGAACCAGAAGTCCCTAAGTTTCCATCACATTTGTTAAAATAGGAGCGTACATTGGCTACGGTACGTGTATTATTATCGGTAGCTGTTTCAACCAAAATAGCAATTCCATGAGGGGCATATCCTTCAAACAATACTTCTTTAAAATCACCTAAGCTTTTATCGCTGGCACGCTTAATAGCGCGCTCAATATTGTCCTTCGGCATATTCACTGCCTTGGCATTTTGGATGACTGCACGTAGACGTGAGTTACTATCCGGATCTGGACCACCTTCTTTAACGGACATTACGATATCCTTTCCAATACGCGTGAATGCCTTGGACATAGCAGACCAACGCTTCATTTTCCTTGCTTTTCTAAATTCGAAAGCTCTTCCCATGTTGTTTTGTTTGTTGCAAATTTATAAAAATGCAGCTCTTTTCAAAGGAGCTACCCACAATTCCCGAATTCTTTACCCTGTTTTAGAGTTCCTCTTCTAGTTGTGTTGACGCATCCAGTAAAAATTTAGCCTACTAAAGCGTCAATAATCTTAGCCAATTCGAAATCCTTGGCGGTAACACCTCCTGCATCGTGCGTGGAAAGGGTAATTTGCACGGTGTTGTACACGTTCGACCAATCAGGATGGTGGTTCATTTTTTCCGCTTCAAAGGCAATTCGTGTCATCACGGAAAATGCATCCTTAAAATCATCAAACTCTAAGGAGGTATGGATGGCATTATCTTCAAATTCCCAACCGTCTAATTCTTTAATACCAGATAAAATTTGTAATTCTGTATACGGTTTCATAGGCTATTTTTTAAAAGTGATAATTTCTTCTTTCAAGGTGCTGTCATCAACGACTTCAGCTACACTAATATGATAGGTCTTTGGTAATTTATTTTTCTTCGGAAGAATGGCCAAATAGGTATCTTCATTGCTGCTAAATGCAGTTTTAAAGATAGGCGTTTTCTCGCTAATCTTTTCTGAAATTTCTCTAAATAAATCTTCGTGATGCACCATATCTGTGCTGCTCAAATGGAACACTCCAGTTCGCTCTTTATTAATGATATAATGAACTTGTTGCGCCACTTTATTGGCAGTTGTGACACTAACTATTAGATTGGGGAAAACTTCAAAAGCAGCCTGGTTCTTAATGGCTTGTTTCAGCTGATACATCCTAGGTGAATTCACACCCAATACAATTGGTAATCTCAAAATAGCATAGTTGTCAATCGGAAGGGTTTGTACTAGCTTTTCTACAGCTATTTTAAACTTGCCATAGTCACTTTCAGCAAACGTGGTGTCATTTTCATAGGAAGGAAACTCCCCTTTACCATCAAATACATTAACGGTCGACATCAATAGTAGCTTAGCGTTGGTCGCTGTGGTATATTCTACCAGTGTTTCGTGTGCTTTGTATTGCGCTTTAAAATCTCCACGCAGACTTGAAATAACAATATCGGGCTGTACACGGGCCAAAATAACATCCAACCCACCTGCTTCAACCTTATATTCGTAAAACACCTGATTGTCACTAAAAACACCTTCCTGATTCGCATAAGTTCCATAGACGGCAAAATAGGAGAGGAGCTCTCTGTAAAGCACATTTCCAATAAAACCGCTGGCACCTAATATTAGGACAGTCTTAGCTCTGTTTTTAGTTCGTTCAGGGATATTCATGCGTAGGTTTAAAAAATAGATAGTTTCGTTTGGGTCGTGAATCGCTCCAAGAATTCCATTCCTAACAGCGAATTACCCTTTTCATTGAGGCCAGGTGACCAGGTAACGACCACAAAATTATTGGGTAGCAGGGCAACAATACCACCACCAACACCACTTTTCCCTGGCAAGCCCACCTTGAAAGCAAATTCGCCCGCTTCGTCATAAAAACCACAACTAAGCATAAGCGCATTTACTCTTTTAATATGACTTTCAGTAAGAAAGGAATTACCTCGCTTGCAAGTGCCACGGTTGGCTAGATAATAAAAGGCATTGGACAGTTGCGCACAGTTCATCTCGATGGAGCATTGATGAAAGTAAAAATCCAATACAACACCCACGTCATTCTTTAGGTTGCCAAACGATTTCAACAAATTGGCTGCCGCATAGTTTTTGAATCCAGTTTTCTTTTCAGACTGGGCTACTTTTTCATTAAAATGGATATTTTGATCGTCGGTTAAATCACGTATGTATTGTAATAAATCATCTTTTGGGTTTTTCAATTCAGAAACCAATATATCGGCGATTACTAAAGCTCCGGCATTGATTAATGGATTTCTAGGAATACCATTTTCCAGTTCTAATAAGGAAAGATGATTGAACGGATTTCCGGAAGGCTCTACATCCACTCGTTCCCAAATAGCATCACCTACGAGCCCTATAGCTCTAGATAGGGTTAACACCTTAGATACACTTTGAATTGAGAATGGCAGATCCGATTGACCCACATGAAAATTGGGTCCGTCGACACAGTTTAAATAAACTCCAAAGTTTCTGGCATCAACAGTTGCCAATTCAGGAATATAGGTGGCCACTTTCCCACGGTCTATTACCGAGTCGAGTTCGGCATGAATTGCCGCCAGTATGGCCTGAAAATCCTGCATAAGTACTAGCCCTTATAGAACGGTAATTTAACCACCGTTGCTGGAATTGCATTTTTTCGAATTTGAATATGAATTTGAGTACCTACGTCTTTCATTATGGAAGGAACATAGCCCATGCCAATACCAATTCCTAAGGAAGGTGACATGGTACCACTGGTAACTTCTCCAATTACCCTACCGCCTCCATCTACAATATCATATCCTTGACGTGGAACTCCTCTTTCGTTTAACTCAAATGCAATTAATCTTCTTTCCGGTCCTTTTTCTTTGATGGATTTTAAATTTTCAGCATTGATAAAATCTTTACTGAATTTTGTAATCCAACCTAGACCAGCCTCAATAGGAGAGGTGGTATCGTTAATATCATTTCCGTAAAGACAATATCCCATTTCCAAACGCAAAGTGTCTCTAGCAGCTAATCCAACTGGCTTTATATCCCAGGCTGCACCGGCTTCGAATACGCGCTGCCATACTTGTGCCACTTCACTATTCTTGCAGTAAATTTCAAATCCGCCACTTCCTGTATATCCTGTCGCACTAATAATAACATGATCAATACCAGCAAAATTGGCTACTTTGAAAGTGTAAAATGAAATAGCGCTTAAATCAACACTGGTAAGCGATTGCATTGCCTCAATAGCCATAGGCCCTTGGATCGCAAGCAATGAATAGTCTTCTGAAAGGTTTTTCATTGTAGCCTCCATAGCGTTGTGAGAGCTAATCCAATTCCAATCCTTGTCAATATTGGAAGCATTCACCACTAACAACCATTTTTCTGCTTCAAACCGATAGACAATTAGATCATCTACAATGCCATTATCGCCATTCGGAAAGCAACTGTATTGAGCTTGACCATCTACTAATTTTGCGGCATCATTACTGGTAACTTTCTGAATCAATTCCAAAGCATGGGGTCCTGTAATCAAAAATTCTCCCATGTGGGAAACATCAAAAACACCAACGCCTTTTCGGACGACTTCATGTTCAGCGTTTACCCCTTCATAAGAAACTGGCATATTATAACCAGCAAAAGGAACCATCTTGGCACCCAATGCTTCATGTATCGCAGTAAGAGCTGTATCTTTCATTTTTTATAGTTGTATGTTGGATTACAAATTTATAGAATCTGCAACAGCTAAAAGAGGTTTTAATTGATTGTTTTCAACATTTTGAAACAAAATTTTTGGTGTCATGATTTATTTAAATAAAGTTATCTTTATCTGCTAAATAGTTTGGAATAGTAAACCCTTCCAAGTGCATAACCCATAACCTCATTACAGTGAATATATTTTCAGCAGAACAACTCTACGAAGCCGATAAAATTACCTCCGCCAAACAAGAAATTACTTCCATCGATTTGATAGAACGTGCCGCTACCCAAATTTTTAATTGGTTAGACAAACGCATGCAGGGTGCTCAAGTTCCGATTCATATTTTCTGCGGAATTGGAAATAATGGGGGAGATGGCTTGGCGCTGGGTCGACTGCTCATTGAAGGTGGATATAACGTCCATGTTTATGTAGCGAATTTTACCGATAAGAGATCCAAATGCTTCTTAATTAACTATGACCGTTATAAAAATGTAACCAAGAAATGGCCCATTTTAATGAAGTCTGAAAGCGATTTTCCCGAAATTCATCCAGACGATATCATTGTAGATGCAATCTTCGGAATTGGCCTTAATAGAGCTCCAGAGGGCTGGGTAAAGGCTTTAATTCAATACTTAAATGCTGAAAAAGCCTTTCGCTTGTCGATAGATGTTCCTAGCGGAATGGCAGCGAACGAACCATTGTTTGATGCCGAAGCAGTTATAAAGGCCAATCATACCTTAACCTTTCAAGCACCAAAACTATCCTTTTTCCTTCCAGAAACAGGTCCTTTTGTGCCTTACTATGAAGCATTAGATATTGGTCTTGACCCCGAATATTTAACGACTACATCTCCATTGGCTCGCTTAGTATTAAAACCCATGGCGCAGACTTTCTATAAGCAACGCCAAAAATATGCGCATAAAGGAACGTTTGGTCATTCGTTACTTATTGGAGGGAGTTCAGGAAAAATAGGAGCGATGGTATTGGCTTCAAAAGCATCACTTCGAGCTGGGAGTGGTCTAACAACGGTATGCATTCCATCCGAGGCTTCCACAGTTATACACTCATCTGTGCCAGAAGTTATGGTAATTTCGGGGGGTGCGGACGCACATATTTCAAAAATAAAATTTGATTTTACTCCTTCCGCAATTGGTATAGGGCCGGGCATGGGGCAGGCCAAGGAAACAGTAACGGCCGTTAAAAATGCATTAAGCAAAGTGGATGCCCCAATGGTCATTGACGCTGATGCCATACATATAATTGCTGCCCATCCTTCAATGCTAAAAAAATTACCAAAGAAAACCATATTCACACCGCATCTTGGTGAACTGGAGAAGCTAGTAGGAAGCTGGAAGAATGATTTTGAAAAAATCAAAAAAACAAAGGCCTTTTGTAAGAAAAATGAAATGATCGTAATAATTAAAGGCGCGAATAGCATGATCCTTTTTGAAGATGAAATGTATATAAACACTACTGGGAATCCTGGAATGGCAACTGCAGGAAGCGGTGATGTTCTTACAGGAATAATTACGGGATTGCTATCGCAAGGGTACGAGCCGGAAGCCGCCGCCCTATTTGGCACCTATCTCCATGGCAGCGCTGGGAACATGACCGCTCAGTCCAATGGATTTGAAGCGTTAATTGCGAGTGATATCACCGAGAACTTGGGACAGGCATTCCTAGAGTTGTTTAAGCAAGAACCACCACAAGAGGAGGCCGAGGCTTAGATTACTAAATACTTTCCGATCGTTGTAAATAAAAAAATCGCCCCAATGGAGCGATTTTTTTATAATATATAGAAGGTATCCCTTTTAAATCATTTCCTCTAGCATGCTTCTTAACTTCGGATCTGATGGTCTAGGTGCGTTAGGAGACACTACATTTCCATCAGGATCAATAAGTATGAATCTTGGAATTCCTTTGATAAAGTACTCCTCTACAAATTTCGATTTCCAGTTGTTATCTGCATATAGTTGAACACCGCCCAATTCTTTGTCAGTAACCATACTTTTCCATTTGTTGTGATTTTTCGGTTCATCTATAGAAACACTTACAAACTCGATATTCTTATCATGGTAATCTGCTTCCACTTTTTTAAGATGTGGAATTTCAGCCTTACATGGTCCGCACCAAGTAGCCCAAACATCAACATAAACATATTTACCTTTTAATTCTTCTAGGCTGGTTGTTCCGCCCGCATGATTCTCATAATTTGAGAAAATAGGAGAAGGGGCTCCTTTGGGAAGATTTGTTCTTAATGCAATAAGATCGCCTAAGTAACCTGAATAACTTTTAATAGTAGCACCAATCCCTTCTTTAGAATTATTTACGACCATTGTATCCAATTTTTTATTGGAAGTTATAAAATCGGAAATCTCTTTTTCAATAGATGACATTTTGGCGTCCAAACTTGGTTTGTCCATTTCGTCTATTTCAAAATCAAATAACTTCTCTTCAAGTAAAGACTTCGATGCTAAAAAATTATTATCATTTGAACCTTCACCAGTATAAACAATACTTTCGTCAAATTCGGCTGTATTCAAGGCCATTTTCATGTCAAAACCATTCTTTAAGAATAGGCTGGTTCCTTCACCACCGTCATAAAACCTATACATACCTGCATCTACCTTGAGTGTATCGCTAAAAGTTCCATCTGCATTAACGGCAATGACTTTCCTGAATCCTTTTTTAGAAATAACAATTGAGTCACTATTCTGATCCACAATAGTTCCAGAAAAAGTAACATAGTCTTTTTTCACCTCTTCTTTACCACAGGCGACGAGGACAATCGCGGCAACAATAAGTACTAGTTTTTTCATTATTAAGTTATTAAGTTTTTGCTAAAATAATATAATATTTGTTGATACATAAAAAAAGTTATAACCTTAACAGGAAATTGTATTTTTGTCGAAAATAACCAAACCGCTAATGCGCCCAATTCACTATATAAGCAGCGATATTCTTTCTTTGTCTTCCGTAAAGGAGATCGTTGATAACGATATGGCGATTGACCTTTCTGAAGAAGCAATCCTCAATGTAAAGAAGTCTTATGAATATCTTCAAAAGAAATTAAAAGAAGGAGGGAAGCCTATTTATGGGATCAATACTGGTTTTGGCTCCCTATATAACGTCAAAATTTCAACGGAGAATCTTTCAAAACTCCAAGAGAATTTAGTCATGTCTCACGCCTGTGGAACTGGGGATTACGTCCCAAAACCAATCGTAAAGTTGATGCTATTGCTAAAGATTCAATCTTTAAGCTACGGATATAGTGGTGCCCAATTGCAAACTATTCAACGTCTTATTGATTTTTACAATAATGATATTTTGCCGGTAGTTTATACGCAAGGAAGTCTGGGAGCTTCTGGAGACTTAGCTCCGCTCGCCCATCTTTCTTTGCCTTTATTGGGCAAAGGAGAAGTATATGATGGAGATGCTATTATTTCTTCAGAAGAAATGCTAAAAAAGCACCAATGGGAGCCTATTGTTTTAGAAGCTAAGGAAGGTTTGGCCTTACTTAACGGAACTCAGTTTATGAGTGCTTATGGGGTCTATTGCTTATTAAAGAGTTATAAATTGTCTTATCTAGCCGATTTAATCGGTGCTATTTCTATCGACGCTTTCGACTGCAATATGAGTCCTTTTGATGAGTTGGTCCACTTAGTACGTCCACATCGTGGGCAGGTAAAAACGGCACAAAAAATACTTGAGTTTTTGGCAGGCAGTGAAATTGGCACTTCTGAGAATAAAAAAGTACAGGATCCCTATTCTTTTAGATGTATTCCGCAAGTACATGGTGCTTCCAAGGATACACTTCATTTTGTGAATAAAACTTTTAAAACTGAAATCAATAGTGTTACTGACAATCCAAATATTTTCATGGAATCCGATAAGATTATTTCTGGCGGAAATTTTCATGGACAACCGTTGGCGTTGGGATTGGATTATTTAGGAATTGCCATGGCCGAGTTTGGGAATATTTCAGAAAGAAGAACCTTCCAATTAGTTTCAGGGCTACGCGAGCTTCCTCAGTTTTTAGTAAATAACCCTGGTTTGAATAGCGGATTTATGATTCCTCAATATACAGCAGCCAGTATTGTAAGCGCAAATAAGCAATTGGCAACACCCGCTTCTGTAGATTCAATAGTCTCGTCGAATGGGCAAGAGGATCACGTGAGCATGGGAGCCAATGCAGCTACCCAATGTATTCAGATTATTGAAAACCTAGAGACCATATTAGCTATTGAATTAATGAATGCTTCTCAGGCCATTGCTTTTAGAAGTCCGAGTAAATCTTCTCCTTTTATTGAATCTTTCTTACAGAGTTACCGTGCGTTGGTTCCCTTTGTAGATGAAGACCGATTATTAGCGAAAGATATCCATGCATCGATTGCATTTTTAAAAAGTTTCTCGATTGAAAGTGACCTCTTGTTTGAGTAAAATGTATGTGTTTAAAGCAGGTAATTGATATTATCGCGCACAGTGAACGCAGGTAATTGCTTGTGGAAGAAGAAGGATACGACCTATGGGGATAGGCTTTTTACAGCGAATGCACATCCCAAAATCTGAATCTTCAATATTAGTGATAGCTACCTTCAGGTTTTTTAATTTCAATTCCGACTTTTGTAAGGCCGAATCGTTGACACTTTTATTATTGATGGCATCCATTCTAGATACACGTCCAATCGCATTTTCAGGTGCTATTGGCTTGGTAAGTTCTCGATAACTCACGACTAGTTTCTCTGTAGCGGCAATTTCCTCTACGATTCTTTCTTGAATATGAACTTTTTCTTCAGCTGTCATCATGAAACATATAGACAAAAAAGAGCTACGATTCCGTAGCCTTTTTCTGTTTTTTAACTTTTGTCGTGAGTTTATCATTTTTCTCATCCAAATCCATTGTGATGGTATCACCTTCCTTTAGATTTGAATTAATGATCTCTTCAGCTAAAGAATCTTCAATGTATTTCTGAATAGCCCGCTTCAATGGTCTAGCTCCATATTCTTTATCGAATCCTTTTTCAGCAATATAATCTTTCGCCTTATCCGTAAGAATTAAAGTGAATCCTATATCTGCAATGCGCTCATATAATTGGTCCAATTCAATATCAATAATCTTACTAATATGTTCTTTTTCCAACACATTGAATACCATGACATCGTCTACACGATTCAAAAATTCAGGTGCAAAGGCCTTCTTCAGAGCATTTTCAATAATACCTTTGGCATGTGAATCTGCTTGATTTTCTTTCGCCGAAGTTCCAAAACCAACACCTTGACCAAAATCTTTTAATTTACGAGCTCCAATATTGGAGGTCATAATAATTATAGTATTTCTAAAGTCGATCTTACGTCCTAAGCTATCCGTTAAGTAACCATCGTCCAACACTTGTAAAAGCATATTGAATACATCCGGATGCGCCTTTTCAATTTCATCCAAAAGGACGACCGCATATGGCTTTCTTCTAATTTTCTCTGTCAATTGACCACCTTCTTCATAACCAACATAACCTGGAGGTGCTCCCACTAACCTAGATACCGCAAACTTTTCCATGTATTCACTCATGTCAATACGTATCAAGGCAGAGTCGTTATCAAATAACTCCCGTGCCAAAACTTTGGCTAGCTGTGTTTTTCCAACTCCAGTTTGTCCTAAAAATATAAAGGAACCAATGGGCTTATTAGGATCTTTTAATCCAGCTCTATTCCGTTGAATGGCCTTTACCACTTTAGCAACAGCTTCATCCTGTCCAATCACTTTGCCTTTAATGCGATCGGGGAGGGCTGCCAATTTAGTGCTTTCGGCTTGCGCAATTCTATTCACAGGAATTCCTGTCATCATGGAAACCACTTCTGCTACGCTCTCTTCATCGACCACTTCTTTGTGCAACTTCGATTCATTTTCCCAAATTTCTTGAGCAGTTGCCAATTCTTTTTCAAGATTTTTCTCGTCATCTCTCAATTTGGCCGCTTCTTCGTACTTCTGCTTTTTGACAACAGAATTCTTTAGTTCGCGAACCTTTTCTAACTTACCTTCAATATCCAGAATTTTTTCTGGCACATTGATATTGGTAATATGAACTCGTGATCCGGCTTCGTCCAATGCATCAATGGCCTTGTCTGGAAGGAAACGCTCCGTCATATATCTGTTCGTAAGCTTCACACAAGCTACTAGGGCATCGTCTGTATAGCTCACATTGTGATGAGACTCGTATTTTTCTTTAATATTTTGAAGTATCTCAATGGTTTCTTCTACCGTAGTTGGTTCGACCAGTACTTTTTGGAATCTTCTTTCTAAGGCTCCGTCCTTTTCAATATACTGTCGGTATTCATCTAAGGTAGTAGCTCCTATACATTGAATTTCTCCACGCGCTAATGCCGGCTTAAACATATTGGATGCATCCAAGGAACCGGTTGCACCACCCGCACCAACAATCGTATGGATTTCGTCTATGAATAAAATGATATCTTCATTCTTTTCCAGTTCGTTCATAACGGCTTTCATCCGTTCTTCAAATTGACCACGGTATTTTGTTCCTGCAACAAGGCTTGCCAAATCTAATGTCACTACTCTTTTATCATAAAGAATACGTGAAACCTTTCTTTGTACAATTCGGAGTGCGAGCCCTTCGGCGATAGCACTTTTCCCCACACCGGGTTCTCCAATAAGGAGGGGGTTGTTCTTCTTTCTTCGGCTTAAAACCTGAGAAACCCTTTGTATTTCAGCTTCTCGGCCTACTACGGGATCAAGTTTTCCTTCTTCCGCTTGGACAGTAAGGTCACTTCCGAAGTTATCCAAAACCGGGGTCTTCGATTTTTTATTTCCTTTATTAGCGCTCGAGCCAGAAAACAAGTTTTCCTTGTCGCCATCATTGGATGTCCCTTCATCGTCATCATTAGGGAATGAATCTGATGCTGTTGGCTCTATATAATCTTCGTCGTTGGTAATCATAAGTTTAAATTGATCTTTTACCCCATCGTAATCCACTTTCATTTTATGAAGTAGTTTTGTCGTTGGGTCATTTTCATTTCGTAATATACAGAGTAATAAATGTGCCGTGTTAATGGAAGAACTTTGAAACAATTTAGCTTCCAAAAAAGTGGTCTTTAAAGCGCGCTCCGCCTGACGAGTTAAATGCAAGTTTTTCTTGTCATTTGAACTTACGCCAGCATTGGGGTTTGCAGGGCTTAAAATCTCTACTTTTCTTCTTAAATGATGCAAGTCTATATCCAAGGCACTTAGTATGCTCACCGCCTTTCCATTACCATCTCTTAACAGGCCAAGCATTAAATGCTCCGTCCCGATAAAATCGTGGCCAAGGCGCAATGCTTCCTCTTTGCTGAAGGCAATTACATCTTTTACTCTTGGTGAAAAATTGTCGTCCATATATCGTTCTCCTAAGTGACTAAAATAATTAAATAAAATTAGTTAAAGGCAAAAATTGTACCTCAATCAGTAAGGTGGTCGATAAAGGAACAAAAAACTTTCTAATTTCAAAGGCTAAAGTACTATAGTTATTAACGGTTGGGCACTAATTTTTTGTTAATAAAATGGTGAATATTACCTCATGACATTACGTCCTGAACTTGCAAAATAGTGTATCTTGCTTTCTTAGATTTTAATAACCAAATTAACATAATAAGCATATGGCTGACGGCGAAAAAGTAATCCCTATTAACATTGAAGATGAAATGAAATCGGCCTACATCGATTATTCGATGTCGGTTATCGTTTCACGTGCCTTACCTGATGTTCGCGACGGTATGAAACCGGTACATAGAAGGGTATTATTTGGAATGCACGAATTGGGTGTTCGGGCAACAGGTGCTCATAAAAAATCGGCAAGAATTGTTGGGGAAGTATTGGGTAAATATCACCCACATGGAGATACTTCTGTTTACGATGCCATGGTTCGTATGGCACAAGAATGGAGCCTGCGATATATGCTAGTAGATGGACAAGGAAACTTTGGTTCTATCGATGGAGATAGCCCAGCTGCAATGCGTTATACAGAAGCACGTATGCAGAAGATTTCAGAAGATATGCTGGCTGATATCGACAAGGAGACAGTAGATCACCAATTGAACTTTGATGATACCTTACAGGAGCCTAAAGTGCTGCCGACAAGAGTTCCTGGTTTATTAATTAATGGTGCATCTGGTATTGCAGTAGGTATGGCTACCAATATGCCACCACATAACTTGACTGAAGTTATTGACGGAACCGTCGCCTATATTGAAGATAGCGAAATTGATATTGACGGACTCATGCAATACGTCAAGGCGCCTGATTTTCCAACTGGGGGTGTTATTTATGGCTATGAAGGCGTAAAAGATGCATTTCATACAGGTCGCGGACGCGTTGTCATGAGAGGGAAAGCCGGTTTTGAAGAAGTGGCAAATCGTGAATGTATCATTGTTACTGAGATTCCTTACCAGGTGAATAAGGCGAACATGATCAAGAAAACAGCCGATCTTGTTAACGATAAAAAAATTGAAGGTATTTCCAATATACGTGACGAAAGTGACCGTAATGGAATGCGTATTGTATACATTCTGAAAAGAGACGCGATTCCTAATATCGTGCTTAATATGTTATACAAATACACGGAGCTACAATCCAGTTTCAGTGTGAATAATATTGCCTTGGTAAACGGGAGACCTCGTTTGCTGAATTTAAAAGAAATGATCCACTACTTTGTGGAACACCGTCACGAGGTGGTTACGCGTCGTACCGAATATTTATTACGTAAAGCTGAAGAGAGAGCCCATATTCTTGAAGGACTCATTATTGCTTCCGATAATATCGACGAGGTTATCAAACTCATTCGAGCTTCATCCAATGCTGAAGAAGCCAGAGAAAAACTGATGAAGACCTTCGATTTATCAGAAATTCAAGCCAAGGCCATTGTTGAAATGCGACTGCGCCAGTTAACTGGTCTGGAGCAAGACAAACTTCGAACGGAGTATGAAGCTTTGATGAATACCATTAGTGAGTACAAAGAGATTTTGGCAAGCAAAGAACGCCGAATGAATATCATTAAGGAAGAACTTGCTGAGATTAGAGAAAAATACGGTGACGAGCGTCGTTCTATCATCGAATACGCGGGAGGAGATGTAAGCATTACCGACCTTATTGCCGATGAAAAAGTGGTCATCACCATTTCGCATGCTGGTTATATAAAACGTACTTCTCTTACGGAATACAAAACACAAAATAGAGGAGGCGTTGGGCAAAAAGCTACAGCAACACGTAATGAAGATTTCCTAGAACATTTATTCGTTGGAACCAACCACCAATATATGTTGTTCTTTACGCAAAAAGGGAAATGTTTCTGGATGCGTGTTTTTGAAATACCTGAAGGGAGTAAAACCTCCAAAGGTCGCGCTATTCAGAATCTAATCAATATTGAACCAGATGATAAGGTAAAAGCTTTTATCTGTACTCAAGATCTTAAGGATGAAGAATACATCAATAGTCACTATGTGATTATGGCTACAAAGAATGGACAGGTAAAGAAAACTCCATTAGAACAATATTCTCGCCCAAGAACCAATGGTATCAATGCCATTACCATTCGAGAAGATGATATTCTGTTAGAAGCAAAGCTTACGACAGGTGATAGTCAGGTGATGCTAGCTGTGAAATCTGGTAAAGCCATCCGCTTTGAGGAAGGAAAAACGCGCCCAATGGGACGTAATGCTTCAGGAGTTAGAGGAATTACTCTAGCAGGTCCAGAAGACGAGGTGATCGGAATGATTGCCGTTGATGATCCAGAGTCTAATATCTTAGTTGTTTCAGAAAATGGCTACGGAAAACGATCTAGTATCGAGGATTATCGTATTACCAATAGAGGTGGAAAAGGAGTCAAGACTATTAATGTTACAGAAAAAACTGGTAAATTAGTGGCCATTAAAAATGTAACCGACAGCGATGACCTTATGATTATCAATAAATCGGGTATTGCCATTCGAATGGCTGTACAGGATCTTCGAGTTATGGGTCGAGCAACACAAGGGGTTCGATTGATAAAAGTACGTGAGGATGATTCTATTGCCGCGGTAGCAAAAGTAATGCATGATGACGATGAAATAGAGCTGGATGAAGACGGAAATGAAATCATCCCAGAAGAGAATGGCACAGCGATTGATACTGACGAATCACAAACTGATATTAACGAATAAAAAATCCCTATAATGAAAAAACAAATACTCTTAGTAGGAATCATGATGCTTTCTACTTTAGCTTTTGCTCAGAAAAAGGAAATTAAAAAGGCCGAAAAAATGGTGAAAGCAGGCGACATATCCGAAGCTATTGGTATGATAGGTGTTGCTGAAGGACTCATTGCGAATGCAGATAATGATTTGAAAGCTCAATTTTATACGATAAAAGGAGAGGCTTATTTGGCCGATGCTGGAACGAATAACTTTGAGAAAATGCAAACAGCTGCCGAGTCTTTCGCCGCTGCCGACAAACTTAATGTTAGCAAATTCAAATCACGCTTGGATGTTGGTAAGCAAAATTTGAGAGTTGCATTGGTGAACAGTGCTATTAACGATCAGAACAAAAAAGACTTCGCTAGTGCTGCTGAAAAATTGTACACCAGTTATATGGGAAGTAAAAAGGATACGTCCGATTTATACTATGCTGCAGGAAATGCGGTAAATGGTAAGGACTATCCCACTGCTTTGAAGTATTACAAGAAGCTTTTGGACTTAGGGTATACAGGTATTCGTCAAGAATTTGTAGCGACCAGTATTGAGACAGGCGACACTACACCGTTTGCTGACAAAAGCGATAGAGACTTAGCGCTTATCGGAGGGAAGTATACAAACCCCGGTGATCGTATGACCGAGTCAGTGAAAGGGGACATCCTTCAAAAAGTGACACTTATATATATCAGTCAAGGGGAGAATGAAAAGGCGTTGGAGTTGATGAAAGAAGCAAGAGCCGCCAATCCTAATGATATGTCTCTAGTTCGTTCTGAGGCAGACATCGCCTACAAAATGGGAGATATGGAAAAGTATGCCACATTGATGAACGAAGTCATAATGTCGGACCCAAATAACCCAGAACTGTATTACAACCTCGGTGTTGGAGCTGCGAAACAAGAGAATGACGAGAAAGCGCTTGAATATTATAGAAAAGCTCTTGAGCTAAAACCAGGTTATGCATTAGCTCAAATCAATATTGCTGCGATCCTTTTAAGAGGTGAGGGAGCCATTGTTGAAGAAATGAATGGTTTGGGAACTTCATCTAAAGATAATAGAAGATATGACGAACTGAAGAACAATAGAAAAGTGTTGTACCATGAAGTTTTACCCTTGTTGGAATCTGCTATGAAAACAAAAACCGACAATGTAGAGTTGGTTCGTACTTTAATGAACCTTTACAGTCAGTTGGGTCAAGATGATAAATTCAAAGCTATGAAAGCCAAATTGGCCGACATGGAAGGAGAGGAATAATCCTTAACTACATATATATAAAAAGCCGTTCTTAATTAGAGCGGCTTTTTTTGTTTTAATACTATTAATATAATTAGGTCGTGGTTATAACTCGCTTAATCACCCGAAGTTTGTGGGTATGTTTACCCAATTCAGTATTAAAGATCCCAGTGTGGTCCAACCGATCAATCCGAACTTTCCCATGGGCATGAATGATATAGTGATCTTCCATAATAATCCCAACGTGTACAATGGTTCCGTCTTCATTGTCAAAGAAGGCCAAATCTCCAGCCTCACTCTCTTCAATAAAACTTAAAGCGTCACCTTGTCCAGATTGCTCACTTGCATCGCGTAGTAAGGCATATCCGTTAATTTTATAGACCATTTGTGTAAATCCGCTGCAATCAATTCCAAAGGGAGTTTTCCCTCCCCATAAATAGGGCGCATTTAAGTAGAGTAGTGCGGTATTAATAAGCTGATTCTTATTCAGCACTCCTGAAATGGACTTGCCTTCAAATTTGTGTTTGAGTACCTCTAGTCCGTTAAGCGAACTTCCTAAAGGAATGCAAAGTAATTGTTCTTCCGAAGTAGTGATAAAATCGACCAAATCTGAGGAAAGGACCAGTTTATCATTGTTCAAACTTTCGTAGGTTTCTTCAGAAATAAAATTGAATTGTTTATTGTCTATCCAACCCTCATATCCATCAAACCCTAATCGAATTCGGCTCCATTTTTTTTGTGCTTCTAAAACTTCTAAAGTATCACCGTAAAGCACTTGCGTAACCATCTCACTAGAATCGCTAGCTTCTGCGCGCAAGGGGACTATGCTAAGAGGGCAAATTCCGTAATTCATGCAGCGATGTTAAAAGAAGGTTTAGTTAATAATAAGAGTCCGTTCAAAATTGTTAGATTAACCTCTTTCGATTACCATGGCTGAAGCACCGCCTCCACCATTACAAATGGCAGCCGCACCTATTTTCCCATTGTTTTGCTCCAACACACTTAATAAGGTAATTAAAATTCGAACACCACTACAGCCTAAGGGATGCCCTAAAGAAACAGCGCCTCCATTTACGTTCACATTAGTGTCGTTTAAACCTAGTATTTTCATATTGGCCAATCCAACGACAGCAAAGGCTTCGTTGAATTCGAAATAATCTACATCATCTAAGGAAATTCCTGCTTTAGCAATTGCTTTTGGAAGTGCTTTTGCAGGAGCTGTAGTAAACCATTTTGGTTCCTGAGCTGCATCGGCATAGCCTTTTATACTTGCTAAAGGTGTTAAGCCAAGTTCTGTAGCCTTTTCAGCACTCATCAATATCATGGCACCAGCACCGTCATTTATCGTGGACGCATTGGCAGCAGTTACTGTTCCTTCTTTAGTAAAGGCAGCACGCAATGCTGGAATCTTTTCCATTTTTACGTTTTTGTATTCTTCATCTTCAGAAACTACTACAGGTTCACCACGTCGTTGTGGCACCGATACTGGAACCACCTCATTGGAATACTTACCTTCGCTCCATGCTTTTGCAGAACGTTCGTACGATTGTATCGCAAATGCATCTTGATCTTCTCTTGAAAAACTATATTCAGTAGCGCAGGCATCCGCGCAAACTCCCATTGCATTTTTATCATAAGCATCTACCAGTCCATCTCTTTGCATTCCGTCTACCATAGTAGCTGGTCCAAATTTATGTCCCCCTCGCATTTGAACGTAATGAGGAATATTACTCATACTTTCCATTCCCCCAGCGACTACAACATCTGCATCGCCCAAAGCAATCGCTTGAGCTGCAGACATGACAGCCTTCATTCCTGAAGCGCACACTTTATTTACGGTTGTACATGGAACTGAATCAGGGATTCCAGCTCCTAAAGCTGCCTGACGTGCAGGCGCTTGTCCTACACCGGCTTGCACCACATTACCCATAAATACTTCATCAACCAAAGATGGTGATAAACCAATTTTATCCATTGCACCAGCGATGGCGACACTACCCAATTGGCTCGCGCTTATAGAAGATAAGCTTCCCATAAAACTTCCGATGGGCGTTCTTGCGGCAGCAACAATGACAACTTTTTTACTCATGAATTCTAGTTTTTTACAGTACGCAAAATTACGTTTTTTTTAATGAATCCTAAAGGCATTAAAAAATTAATAAGTGATGTCCAGCTGGATGATATTTTGTTTTATATGTACTAAAGATGAAATGCGATAAATGTAAAATTTTGAACGGACAGCCGCTACAAAGAGTTAATGAATTTGGAGTAGATGGTATTTGGTGGTGTGAACCATGCATCGAAAAAAACAAACCAGAATTATTTTAAAACACAATGGAAGATGAAACCCAAGTTGAAAAAGACTTGAAGGATAATTTTCGAAATCTGTAGTTAGTAAGGATCTCTTACTAACTCAAATCAAAGAAGGAAATTTTAACAGTAGATAAAAATACTTCTGCCGAAGCAGGAGTATAAACGTTCTTTGAAATTTTGATATTCAATTAAAAAATTTATTGCTTAATAATTTTATGTATTTCTTTTCCCTCGATAGTACCTATTTCTACAAAGTATAACCCGTTATGCAAGGAAGAAAAATTAATAATAGATGAAAAGGTTTCAAGAACAAGTTTGCCATGTAAAGAATACACCCGCACTTTTTCAATTTGAACTTCAGACGCTATAAATAATTGGTCATTTACAGGATTAGGATATACAACCGCTTTACGTCCAGAGTAATCATTTATAGACAAATACTGATTGGAATAAATGGCTTGGTCACCATCTAAATTGGTTACTATTAATGTCCTTTTATTCTGCACCTCCTCAATGGTATAGGACAGTAAATCTCCTGTTGTCTCGGCATCCCTGTAAAGGGGGGCATATTTTGAAAAAAAATCCGCACAAGGAAGCGGAGGTGGCTCATTTTGGCATATTTCACCTTTCGCTAATATACCGAGCTCCTGAATTACAAAATGGGTTTCAGTGATAGATCCTATACAGTCGGGCCCACTTGCCCACGGGTTCGGGAAATGAAAAAAATATGGGCAATCTTGATTGCTTTCGTCAAAAATTTGAATTGGATAATTATCTGGCGGCACATACGAAACACCTTCTTCAATATATTCAAGTATATACCAGGTAGAAAATATCCTGGGATCTGGTTCTTGTGCATTTCCTTTCAGAGTTAACAAAACCATTACTAATAATAAAGTTAACTTTTTCAAAGAGAATAAACTAAAGGTGAATAAAACAAATGGGGATTTATTATAAAACAATTAAGTAGGGAAAAACCCTACTTAGCGATTTTAATCAAACAGTTGTTTGTTTTGTTTAAAATGAAAGGCTATCACTATTAAATAAACTTCTTTAAACCCGCTACACTTGGGATAAGTGATTCTATATTTATACCTTTACTATTCTAAGAGATCTTATGCATAAGTTTTTTGTTTTCTTCACCAAAAACCAGTCCTTCATTTACAAGGTGTTTTTGTATCTCATTTCCACAGTATTAGTGATCTATTTATTGCCAAAAGGAGGGAAGTTTAAATATGATTTTCAGAAAGGGAAACCATGGCAACATGAAAATCTTAATGCTCCATTTAATTTTACCATCAAAAAAGATAAGGCCACGTTGGTTCTTGAAACTGAAGCTGCCCGAGCTAGTGCTGTCCCTTATTTTGAGGTAGATACCCAAGTTAAGACAGAAGCCCTTCAAAATTACAATGCCCTATTTGAGACTTCATTTGTTGACAGTTTATATCAAACTCCTAGAACAGTAGCTAAGGATATTGGAACAAATATTATTACATCCATTTACAAGAATGGTATACTAGGCGAAGTGCATTCGTATGGTAATGATCAACTTATTTATGTCAAAAGTGGAAATGAGGTGAGTGACATCTTGTATTCTCAACTGACACGATTAGTCGATTTGACTGAAATTATAGCAAGTCGAGTAAATACAACCTCTTCAGAAGACATTGCTCCGTTTTTACAGCAGATGCTCCTCAGAACTGTCAGGCCGGACGTCTCCTATAATTCACGTTTGACAGAATCTTCAATTTTGACAGAAATTGAAGCCATCAATCCCAATCAAGGGATCATAGAACAAGGCGCCCTTATTATTGCCAGAGGGGAACCTGTTGAAGGAGATAAATTTCAAGTGTTGAACTCTCTGCAGGCGAAGTATCAGTCGGAAGTATGGAGTCAGAATAACTATTATTGGGTGGTGCTTGGGTATACCATGTTGGTTTCTTTGGTGTTTATTATGTTGTTTTTATTTCTGAAAAAATACCGCAACGAAATATATACCCATAATACGAAGGTGAGCTTTATCTTTTTCAATGTTGTATTGATGGTTTTCCTTATTACGCTGGTCGTAAAATACGATTCCACGTATCTTTATGTGATACCGCTATGTATTTTGCCCATTATCCTGAAAAGCTTTTTTGATGCAAGACTAGGACTCTTTGTTCATGTACTTACGGTATTACTACTTGGCTTTATAGTTCCTAATAGTTTTGAATTCCTATTCCTTCAAATTATTGCCGGTATCGTTACCATATTAACTGTTTCCGAATTGTCCAAACGAGCGAACCTATTTATTTCTGTCGGGCAAATAACCTTCATTTATATGATTGGTTATCTGGCGTTCTATATTATCCAGGAAGGAAATGTCCAATTTATTCAATGGGAAAACTTTGCATACTTTTTACTCTGCGGACTTGTGACGCTTTTTGCCTTTCCCCTCATTTATATTTATGAAAAGATATTCGGACTGGTTTCTGAAGTTTCATTACTTGAATTGAGTAATACGAACTCTAAATTATTAAAAGAGCTTTCCAATAAAGCGCCTGGTACTTTTCACCACTCTTTAAACGTAGCTAATCTGGCTGAGGCTGCGGCTAATGAAATTGGGGCCAATTCGATGTTGGTTAGAGTAGGGGCCTTGTACCATGACGTAGGGAAGATCGATAACGCATCACACTTTACTGAAAACCAAATGAATTCGGTAAATGTTTTGGACGAATTATCTCCCAAGGAAAGCGCTAAAATCATAATTGATCACGTAATAAGAGGTATTGAAATTGCTAAAAAAAATAAACTACCTGATCGCGTGGTAGATTTTATTAGAACCCATCATGGTACTAGTCTCGTATATTACTTTTATAAAAAGGAATCTGACAATATTGGTGAAGCCAACGAGGAGGATTTTCGTTATCCTGGGCCCATCCCTTTTTCTAAAGAGACGGCTATATTAATGATGGCAGATAGTGTGGAAGCGGCCAGTAAAAGTTTAAAAGAGCCCACTTCCTCTAAAATTGATTCCTTTGTTGAAAATATCATCAATAAGCAAATGGAGCAGGGGCAGTTCCTTAACGCCAATATTACCTTCAAGGAAATTGAATCCATCAAGAAAGTGCTAATGAAAAAATTGAAGAATATATATCATTTAAGGGTTGAATACCCTGAATAAAAATACTATGGAAGAGAATATCAAAAGGGGAGGAGATGCTCCCATTGCTTGTGAATTAAAGGAAGGAAAGAAATACTCATGGTGTGCCTGTGGGCATAGCGAAAATCAGCCGTTTTGCGATGGTTCTCATAATGAAGCTAAAAGTGTTTCCAATATGCGATTTGAAGCAACAGAAACCAAGACTGCTTATTTATGTACCTGTAAAGAGACTAAAAACGCACCTTATTGCGATGGATCCCATAACGGATAGCGCTTAATTTAAATCTCACTTAAAGTATTTCTGAATAGATTGGGCCACGCCATTATCGATATTGGCTGCAGTGATTTCGTCTGCGACAATTAAAACCTCTTGCTTGGCATTTGCAACGGCTATACCTGCCCCAACTGCTTTTAGCATGTCTATATCATTGTAATTATCGCCAAAGGCAACCACATGGTCCAATTGGATCTCTGGATATTTGTGCTGCAGTAGTTTTGTGAGCGCAGTCTCTTTCGAAATAGATTTATTTGCAATTTCAATGTAGGTCGATTTGGACCGGTAGAGATGTAGCTCTTTATTATGAATTGATTCTGCAGATTTGAATAACTGATCAATTTCGTTTTCGGCTCCCATAGCCATAATCTTATGCACGCCTTTTTGCTCAGATTTAAATAAGACCAAAGAATCATGAAGTGATTGGACGGTTGGAGTAACCTGCGTATTGTTTTGTTCACGTTTGGCCCAATAGTCCATTTTGGGAACAAACCAATCATCATTGTGGTATAGACTCAAGTGAATGCCGGTGTTTTCTGCCAATGCAACAATGGATGACATCGTTTTGAAATTGATTTCAGTGGTTTCAATGACCTCAGCACCGTCTAGTATGAGTCCACCGTTGTACGCGATTAATGGTGTGTCATCAATCCCCAGTGTAGCCTGTAAATGCCTCATTGCTTTAGGCATTCGAGATGAAATTAAAATCACTGGAATTTCTGGATGAATTCTTTTAATTTCTGAAATAGTCAGCGCCGATAGTTTTCGATCCTTGTTTAATAGAGTTCCGTCTATATCGGTGCAGAGTAGTTTGAAATTCATGTTGTAAAGATAGAGAACAGGAACATTTATAAAACAAAACCTCAAGGGATATTAAGGATATAAGTAGACACAAATAAGCCGGACGTAAATGTCCAGCTTATTAATTTTTCAACAGGAAATTATCCATAGTAAAATACCATTGATATTTCTCATGATTATCCTTGCTCAATATATAGTTAGTATTATATTTGCACCGCGAAAAGGTCGCATAGCTCAGCTGGATAGAGCACCTGCCTTCTAAGCAGGCGGTCCCAGGTTCGAATCCTGGTGCGATCACTTTGAAACACTGGCTTTCAGGAAACTGAAAGCCTTTTTGTTTTTGTATTTACACAAAATTTGCACAAAAAATATGAATTATTTTTGCAATTCCTCTTTCTCTTCTCTTGTTATAATTATCTTCTATTAGGCGTAAAATGGGCCAATAGCATCTAAAACGGAAGAATAAAATTGTGTTTTTATTCCATTATAAGGATTTCCATTCAGTTAAACTGACGGAAGTTTTATAAAGAAATTTATTAGGAGTTAATCTAATGATGACAGTTCAACCATTTCTTGAATTAAAATATCAGGGGCCACCCCTTTTGTGATTATTATAAGTGTTGTTCGCTTCGAATGGATTTTTGAAAATACCGTTCAACTATTAATATCCAGACGCTCCACGGATCAATACCAGTCTCTAAAAATACCATATTCATCAGATACTTTTTTACATTACCTCGTAGGTAAGTTAATTCCACAGCCTTTGTCTTAAATTCTATGGAGTAATTCTCTTTGCGTTTTGACATAATTCAAAGTTAAATTATGTAGAACAATACCTCTCAACTTAATGTCCAGTCTAATATAGTAAGTCCACATCATACCTGCATGGAAGATGGTTATTAAAGACAATGAAATTACTAAAGAACTGATTTTTCATTCCGACAGAGGAACTCAATATGCCAGTTACAGATTTACCAATATCCTAAAAAGTTATAACGGA
>Ga0256847_1000300_pt1 | contig 32931 bp, 21 predicted proteins | sample TeddybearmetaG_FD_189099 | JGI IMG/M metagenome (GOLD analysis project Ga0256847, IMG submission 189099) | Hydrothermal vent microbial communities from East Pacific Rise, Pacific Ocean - Teddybear | ecosystem: Environmental > Aquatic > Marine > Hydrothermal vents | place: Pacific Ocean: East...
CTGTAGTTGGGTTAGCCGGGTCACGAATAAATCGTTCTGTTTCAGCTATGTATCGACCTGTATAAGCAACGGAGAAATCATCAAAAGTAACCAGTATTTGGGTTACGGCTCTCCAATCAGGTGTTCCATAAGTTCCTACGAAGTCATCCTTACCGCCATTGACAAGATCTGGATCAGAGATGATAGTTTGACTACGTTCTTCTTGGAGTGTCGCTTGTACCGTCCATACAACATCAAACTCATCAAACTTCAAACCAAGGCGAGTGTTGAAATCATAACCCGTTGATACTTCTGCGCCAATATTAACAAATGATGCATCTACGCTAGATACAAAAGCCGACGTAGGCGGTCTATTTGCGGGTCGGTCGCCTACCAAGTCACAAAATGGACTTGCCAAACCGGGTAAATCATTGAAACAACGAGATAGAATAAAACCAGGAGATACAGAATTAATCGTATTTTTAATGTCTATATCAAAATAGGTAATTGCAAAATCAAAGCTGACATCCTCGTTATCAATTGGAATATCCGCTTTAAGCGTCATTGTGAATTGTTCAGCCGTTTCAGGCAGCAAATTATCCACGGCGCCACCTATTCTCACTGGAATAGTCGTCGTACCCAGTGTTCCAAGTAGAAAAGGGTCTCCACCGCTGAGCACACAGTTATCAAGTACCGTTTGCGATCTTGTTTCCAAAGTTGGATCATAAACCGATGGAACGCCACTAGTAAAAGAGGCTGCGTTACAAGGATCAAGCCCCCCTGATGTTCCACCAAACTGATCACCTAAAAATTGCTCTCGCAGATTGGGAGCACGGAACGAAGTACCATAAGCAGCACTTAATGAGACCCAATCAATGGGCATATAAGTAATTCGGACTCGCTCGGTGTTTTCACCGCCAAAATTAGACTCATCAGTGTAACGAGCCGCTAAGTCAAGAGTCAGCTCTTCGATACCATCCATACCGCTAATGATAGGTAGTCTAATTTCACCGAAGACTTCTTTTACGGTACGAGAGCCTGCTGTAATACCTTCAGTCGCCGGATTCTCTGAAACTGTTAGGCCGTTCGAGCTATTAAAATCAGCTTGTGAATCGATGGTATCACGACGTGCTTCAACACCAACAACTAGGCTTGAAGTGCCCCCACTAGGGAAATCGAATAAATCGCCAGTAACAAAACCTGAGAAAATCGTTTGTGTTACTACAGTCCTATTCACTCGCTCACCTATTAGGAAATCACGTTCAGCAGCAGATAAAGAACCACTACTAAATTCAGAATTTCCATAGAGACGATCATTTAAGAAATCAATGGGTATACAATTAGCTTGATTTAGACCAATTAGTCCACCAAAAGGTCCATCGGCGACATTAGAAAGGCCACAAATCAAATTTCCATCGGCGTCTAAACGCAACGTTTCCATAGAAATCTGCGCATTTCTCTGATCCATTTGAGGTTGTGTTGCTACGCCATCTCCACGATCATAAGAGCCCGATACATCAAATGTCCATCCGTTTTCTTTAAACCATTCACCAGGTAAATCACCAGCGATACCTGTGGAAAAGCGAAAGTGATCCAATTCGACTTGACGGGTTTGATTAACGTCGTCAAGTGTTAATATTGGCAGCACATCAGCACCGAATTGATTGAGCGGGTTTGGTGCAAGAATTAAATTTCCAGCTGCATCTTGCAATAAGTTGCCCGCAGCATTTTCTTGAGGGATCATTGCGGGCACACCTGGATAAATTTGCTCAGCGGTAGCCGTGTTAGTTAAATGACGATGAAAATAGGACGCATCAACGGTAATTTCAACGTTACTCTGCTCGCCCCATACAGGATTATAAGTACCCTTTGACATTAATGAGAAACGTTTAACCCCAGAAGCAAGATCAGATCGTAATCTATCAGGCGCATCATTAAGGTCTTCACTGAGTCTAAAGCGATCATTTCCTGTAATGTCATTTCTTAAGAAAGGAAACGCAGAAGACCAAGTATCAGGAATTCCCGCAGGTGAGCTCCAATTAGCCACGCCGATATCCGATGAACCGGGAGTATAAAAATTCCAGTAGCCGGCATTTCCAGGGCTTGGATAAGCGATAACAGCGTTATCAGGGAAAGAATTGTAGCAGTAGTTATATTTCTCGCCTGTAGTGGCATTTATTTCACGACGTTCTATACAATCAATGCGATCGCCTAAAGCAATCGCTTCACGATCATAAACTTCACCACCAAAGATAAATTTAAAACGCTCAGCTTCACCACCCATCACAAATGACACTTGCTTGACTTCACCACCTGGATCGGACGGTGATGAAATGTTCACAGTGACCTTTGCTCCATCAAAAGAGTCTCTTAATATGATGTTTATTACACCGGATACTGCATCAGCACCATAAATCGCAGAAGCAGAATCTGACAATACTTCAACGCGTTCAACCATATCCAAAGGTATCAAACTTAAATCAGGCTGTGCGGGAGCGCCACGGACACCGGATGCTCCTAAACGACGTCCATCAAGAAGAATCAAAGTTCTTTCAGCGCCAAGTCCGCGTAAACCAACATTGATAGAACCTACACCACCAGCGGGAGGTGCTTCCGTTGCGTTTGAGTTACCTGAGTTAGTATTAATAGTGTTATCAATTTGAGTACCGTTTACCAGTGACATTCTACCTATCAGCTCGGCAACTGTCGTGATACCGGCTCTTCTTGCGTCCTCAACTTTTAGAATTTGAATGGGAGATGGGCTACCGAATTCATCACGGCGTATTCTTGAGCCGGTGATCAATATTTTTTTCGATTCTTCCTCGGCCCCTTCTTCTTCGGCTGCGTAGGCTGAGTTTACCCCTAAACCTGCTACTACGCTGAATGCTAGCGCCGAACGAACAGCCGTTCGGAGCATAGAGCGTTTAAAAATGTTTTTGTCATGTTTCATGTGAAATTTACCTCTGGTTGTTGTCATTTAGAGCTCACAGTTTCTGCCAAAACTTGTTACGAAACTTGATCATGAACTCTTCGTCGTGTCGTATTAGCTTTATAATACTTTTTTATCACTACTACACACCATCTTTGTATCAAGAAGGTGAAGTTGAAAGCAAATCTGTTTTATTGAATAGTTCACTAATAAAAATTGGATTATTGTTTAATATGGCTTAACCCTACGGAATCAGCGTGTTTGAGTGATCTAAATGCGTTTATATATATAAACGCATAGGTCGCTAATGCTGCGTCGCACCAACATGAATTGTTACATGTTTAGTATAAGACCTCATTTGGGGGTTTTAGTTGGTTCGATTTAAATAAGTGCAGCCACATTCTTTATCGGTAAAACAATGATTTAGATCGATGCAACATAGCAAAATACATAGTATTATTGTCCGCATAAACATCACCTGGAAACATGATGGAATCAACAAATAGTAAGCCATTTAACTTTGTTATTTTGGGGTGAGGAACCGCCGGGTGGATGTGCGCAATTTATCTACAAGATAAATGGAAAGATAAAAATTTCTTTGATGATGTCAGGAATGAAGAGTCAGAGTGGATGAAGAAATTGCTAAACAAGATTTAGGGCAATATTTTTCAGGTGTCTCCTGGCGAATTTTAATCGCTAGATATGGGTTTTCCTAACTGAGAAGTCTAAGCCTATTCCAAAGACCAACCAATTATTCAATATGGAGAAACATCAAGATTTTCTTGGGCGTTGTCATTGAATTACAAAACCCATTAGTGAGGGCGTTAGAGGAAACTACAAATTGAAGTTATTTAGCGAATCTTAAACGGAAGTTTGCATGAAAGTTCTTTTATTGCTCTTTTCATGTGAGAGCTTTCCTCTACTAAAAAGCGACTAATAGCTTCTCGAAAACGAATATCCTTTATCCAATGGTAAGAGTGAGTTTCAATGGGTTTAAATCCTCGTTGAATTTTATGCTCGCCTTGCGCACCAGCATCAAATCGTTTTAGCTTATTGTTAATACAATATTCGATCCCTTGATAGTAACAAAGTTCAAAATGTAAAAACTCGATCTCTTGTCTGCACCCCCAATAGCGACCATAGAGAGTTTCTTCATCTTTAAAAAATAGTGATATGGCTATTGGATGACCATCAACTTCCGCTACGGCCATAACAACGCTGGATGGCATTGATTGACCAATTATTTGAAAAAATGATTCGTTCAAATAACCATAGTTACCACTTCGTTTCGCGTAAGTTGCACAATAAAATAGATAAAATTGCTTCCAAAGTGATGCATCTATTTGAGCACCTTCAATAATTTTGATAGAAATATCGGAATCTACAAAGCTTCTACGTTCTCTTCTGATATTTTTTCTAGCCTTTGCTTTGCATTGAGTCAAAAAATCATCAAAGTCGCCATAACTTTGGTTAAACCAATGATATTGCATTCCGATTCGATGCATTAAATGGTGATCTAGGTTTTCTCGCTGGAAATTAGGTAGAGAATCTTCGTTTGGGAATAGGTAATGAAAACTAGACGCGTTAATTCGTTCCACTTCTTCAATCGCTTTTTCGAACATCAAATCAGCGACTAAATGGGCACTTTGAGATTTCAAAAGAATTCTTGGACCTGAACATGGCGTAAATGGAACCGCAGACAATAGTTTAGGGTAATACTCGATGCCAGATTGATGGTAAGCATTTGCCCATTGGAAATCAAAAACATATTCGCCATAGCTGTGAGTTTTTAAATAAAGAGGCATAAAACCTATGAGCTGATTGTTTTCCCAAGCGGTTAAATGCATTGGCTGCCAGCCATTTTTGGTGCACACGCAGCCACTATTTTCTAGCGCGCTTAAAAACTCGTATTGTATGAAGGGGAAGTCAGTGCTAATTAGTTGGTTCCATTGCGCTCTATCGATCTTAGAAATTGAGTCCAAGAATCCTATTTTTAAGTGATCGGAATGCAATGTTTAGTGCCTTCCCTTTGTGAAGGGGATTGAGGGGAATTTGACAATATGTCGATAGAATAGAACACAATAAATCTTCCTAGATCCGCTTCGCATAGAGGAGTGTATTTCAAGTATAGAAACTAAAGCGCTCTAATCCGTTTAATCTCATCTTTCCCAATCCCTAAGGATATCAAAAAATTCTGATGCTCGTCAGGCTCCATAGCTTCAAACTTCCGATGCCAGGTAAGCATATCCTCATCATTTAACCCAGCTGCCCGCATAATTTCACTCCATCGTTTTTTCGTGATCATTTCATTCTCCAATAATTGTGGTTGTTCCAGTAGTCGTACAATCGCTTTTTGTTGTAGACGTAGGCTCAGTATCTCCTTTCCTAGAGCACTAAATTGTTCCAGCAAAATCCGTTCTTGTACAATGTTATCGTTTCGGTCAATTATTTCAGTCAACTTTTCTAACGAGAGTCCAAATGAACGATAAGAGATGATTAATTCTAGTCGCCTAACTTGTTCCTCTGCATACCATCGATACCCGTTCTCCGAGCGAAGTTTAGGTAATAGGGCGTTCTTTCTTTCGTAGTAAAGAATGGTCGCTCTAGAAATATTAAACTTTTGCGCTAGTTGGGATACTGTCAGCATTGTTAGCTCAGCCTTATAAATCAACCGAAAAGCTATTCTGGACTCTGATCCAGTAGTCGGGTCAAGGTCATCCTATAGTAAATATTCTACAATGACAGCATTATACAACCAATCGACGTTATGAAATTTACAATAGAGGTGGGGTATACTGACAGAATAAATACTCATTAATACGAGAGGCTCCATGGAAACAACATTAAAAGAAGAAATCACTCAAGAATTCAAACAGCTAGAGGCGGTTTACGATATTATCATTGATTTTTTTGTGAACTACAGCTTCCAGCTACTCGGCGCTCTTCTTATCCTAATCGTAGGCATGATGGTAGCTAAGAGAGTATCAAAGGGCGTACAAAAACTATGTGAGAGCAAAGGATTTGACGTCACACTCGCGCGATTTATTGCCAATGTAGTCAGAATAATTATCGTCTTTATGGTAGCGCTTATTTGTTTGAATAAAATAGGTATCAGCGTTACACCTTTCCTCGCGGCAATCGGTGCGTTGTCTTTGGGTGCTGGTTTAGCGCTTCAGGGGCTACTTTCAAATTACGCCGCTGGTCTCAACATTATTTTGACTCGTCCGTTTGTAGTGGGAGACACAATTCAGGTGCAAGGTGTCGCGGGGATAGTGAGAGACATTTTACTGGCCTACACGATCATTGTGACCGAAGACGATGTGACCATTACTATTCCTAATAAGCATATTGTGGGTGAAATATTACATAATTCTAGTCAGTTCTCTTTGTTAGAGCTCAGTGTGGGTGTGTCTTATGATAGTGATTTGGAGCAGGTCGTTAAGCTCTTGAATGATGCCCTTTCAAAGCACAAAGATATTAGTGATGGAAAAAAACCATTGATTGGAATTATTGGGTTTGGCGACAGCAGTGTCGATATTGAAATCAGAGCTTTGGTTGAGTCAAACAGGATTAATGCTGCTCGATTTTCAATTAACAAGACTATTTGGGATACGTTGCAGGCAGCTAAGATTGAGATACCATTTCCACAGCGTGATGTTCATATCTCGAAAGATACGGGCTAAACAAACATCTTTTTAAGAGTGTCAGCAAAATCGAGCATTTTTTCTTTAAAGGTACGTTTAATTTCAACTTTAAGACTACTTAGTATCGAAACGCCTTCTATGACAAGTGTCGGAGGATTTCCTTCATAAATGGACGAGGTTTCGTTTTCAAAATTGCCTACTAAGCAGGAAGCTTTACAAACAACATGAATATTTTCAGGCACAAATATTTTATGCCCACTCAGCAAGCTGTAAATCTTTAAGTAGACAGTGTGATGGGTAAATGTCGCATTGGTCAAATCGATATTTCCACCGCTCAGTAGGCTATAAAAACGAGTTTCCTTAGCTACATTCCAAACGCCGGATCGACTGTTGTTACTTAATACCTGCGTAATCGATTCGAATTCTTTTGGTTCGCTAGGATCAAATCGTTGACCAAGTTCGTCTCGTTTATGCTGTTTGAACGAGTTGTCTACCTCAAGGGTTAAATCTTCAATTTGTGCCGCGAGTATTTTATGTTCTTTTGCTTCCATAGCAATATCTAAACGTCGCTCGAAAGCTTCTAACGATAATTTACCATGACCGTAGTTCATGGTTAATTGGTCTACGACTTCCTCTCTGAGAGATTCTATAGGACGATCTTCAAGTTTTACTGTCATTGGGTTCACCTTGAGTCATTTGGTTTTTAGACTAATCCATAGTTTATTCTTATTATATAAAGCAAGTTGTGTACCAAAGCTAAATGCCAACAAAATCATAGTGTTATAAACTAGTTATGCTTACAATTGGTCGTTTTAACACTTCTTTAGTTAAAAACACTAATATTTTTCACACTCGCAACAGTGGCTGTGGCTTTATACACAAATCTTGGTAGGAGTGCACGTCCCGCCGCGAAACATGCTAAATTTGACTATTCGTATGACTCAGGCATTTGATTGTATCCAAACATCGCTTTCCCTAAAAGGACCTACTCTTGGCGCGGCGAGACGCGCGCTCCTACCGAAAAGTTCACCGTCCTCTTCACGCTACCTACATATTTCTTCGATACTGTCCGCCCACTTCATAAAGGGTGTTGGAAATCTTACCTAATGAGCAATATTTTGTGGCTTCCATGAGTACCTCAAAAATATTCTCGTTCTCTAATGCGGCGGCTTGGATCGCTTTAACTTGAACTTCGATTTGCTCATTATTTGTAGAATTTAATCGTTTGAGCATATCGATTTGATATTGCTTTTCTTTCTCAGTTGAACGAATCACTTCTTGCGGGATAACGGTTGGTGAACCATCAGCAGATAGAAAAGTGTTAACTCCAATAATCGGATATTCACCGGTGTGTTTTAACATTTCATAATGCATGGACTCTTCTTGTATTTTTGAGCGTTGATACATGGTTTCCATTGCCCCAAGAACGCCTCCGCGTTCACTGATCCGCTCAAACTCAATTAAAATCGCTTCTTCCACTAGATCGGTTAATTCCTCAATAATAAAAGAGCCTTGCAGGGGATTTTGATTTTTGCTTAAGCCTAATTCGCGATTAATAATTAATTGAATTGCCATAGCGCGTCTTACGCTCGCTTCCGTTGGGGTGGTAATGGCTTCGTCATAGGCATTGGTATGCAATGAATTACAATTATCATAAATTGCATAGAGAGCCTGTAAGGTCGTTCTAATATCATTGAAATCAATTTCTTGAGCATGTAGCGAGCGCCCCGATGTTTGAATATGATATTTAAGCATTTGCGCACGTGAATTAGCCTTGTATTTATACTTCATCGCCTTCGACCATATTCGTCTAGCGACTCTGCCGATCACAGCATATTCTGGATCAACGCCATTTGAAAAGAAGAAACTAAAGTTGGGAGCAAATTTATTGATGTCCATTCCTCTTGCTAAATAATATTCAACAAAGGTAAATCCATTTGCAAGAGTAAATGCGAGTTGTGAAATTGGATTCGCTCCGGCTTCTGCAATGTGATAGCCGGAAATAGAAACGGAATAAAAATTTCGGATGTTTTTTTCAATAAAATATTCTTGTACATCACCCATTAAACGCAGTGCGAATTCAGTCGAAAATATGCAGGTATTTTGCGCTTGGTCTTCTTTCAAAATATCCGCTTGCACCGTCCCGCGAACTTTTTGAATAGTTTCGTACTTTATTTTTTCATAAATATCGAGAGGCAAAACTTGATCGCCAGTTGTTCCGAGTAGCATTAGCCCTAGACCATCATTACCATCTGGGATTTCGCCTTGATAGGTCGGACTCGGAAGATCTTGATTCGCATAGAATTTCGTGATTTTTTCTCTAATTTCCTTTTCAAGACCGTTCTCTTTAATGTAAACCTCACATTCTTGATCGATTGCGGTATTCATAAAAAAACCAACTAATATAGGTGCTGGACCATTAATAGTCATTGAAACCGAAGTGGTTGGTTTGGTTAATCTAAATCCAGAATAGAGTTTTTTAGCATCATCTAAACAACAAATGGAAACACCTGCATTACCAATTTTTCCATAGATATCAGGGCGAGCATGAGGGTCATCGCCATATAAAGTCACTGAATCAAACGCGGTCGACAGTCGAGCCGCTGGCATACCTTTGCTTACATAGTGAAAACGGCGATTGGTCCGTTCTGGCCCGCCTTCTCCGGCAAACATTCTAGTGGGATCTTCGCCCTCTCTTTTGAAGGGAAACACTCCAGCGGTATAAGGAAATTCACCGGGGAAGTTCTCTTGTAGTTTCCAAGTGAGCCGGTCTGACCAGCCTTTGTATTTTGGTACTGAGATTTTTGGAATTTTTTGATCGGATAACGATTTGTCATAAGTGGAGACCTTTATTTCCTTGTCGCGAACCTTATACACGAATACATCCTTTTGATATTGATTGCACTCATCCTCCCAATCATTGAGAAGTTTGCTGTTTTCTCTATCTAGTTTTAGTTCTGTTTGTTCAAGCAGTTGGTGTAACGAACTAGTGATCTCATTGGTGTTTTCGAGTAGAGAAATTGTTTGGCCGATACTTTGAATTTTTTGTGCCGTTTCAGATTGCTCTTTGACCCACTCATCATAAGCGCGATTGCTTTCAGCAATTTCAGCGAGGTATCGGGTTCTCTTTGGCGGAATAATAAACAATTTTTCCGAGATTTCTTCATTTGAGACAAAACTAGAGGTTAACGAGCCATTGGTTTTCTCCTGCATAATGGTCATTAATTTCCGATATAATTGATTAGTACCTGGATCGTTAAACTGACTGGCGATAGTTCCGTGTACCGGCATATCGCTTGTAGGCTCTATAAAGCGATTATGATTCCGCTGGAACTGTTTTTGTACGTCTCTAAGTGCATCTTGAGCACCACGCTTATCAAATTTGTTAATCGCAATAATATCAGCAAAGTCGAGCATGTCGATTTTTTCTAGTTGAGTTGCCGCGCCGTATTCGGGTGTCATCACGTACATAGAAACATCGGAATGCTCTTCTATTTCTGTGTCCGATTGTCCTATGCCAGAGGTTTCTAAAATAACTAAATCAAACTCCGCGGCTTTAACAATGTTTACCGCATCTTGAATATGCGGAGACAGCGCTAAGTTAGATTGTCTTGTTGCCAGAGAGCGCATATATACGCGTTCATTGTTTATCGAATTCATTCTGATCCTATCACCAAGCAACGCACCCCCGGTTTTTCGCTTCGATGGATCTACTGAGATAATAGCAATGTTTTTGTCGGTAAAATCCATTAAGAAGCGTCTGACCAACTCGTCTACTAGAGATGACTTACCTGCACCACCTGTACCGGTAATTCCTAACACTGGTGTTTTAGATCCCGCTGCTGCCTGTCTAACTTTAGCAAGCAGTTCTGCGGTATTATCTGCATTATTTTCTGCGGCAGAAATAAGCTTTCCGATGAGTTTAGGTTCTTTGTAAGAAGGGATGGCTTTTGGAGCATCTATACCGGTTGCAAAATCACAAGTTTTGATTAGATCATTGATCATTCCTTGCAAGCCCATTTCTCGACCATCATCTGGCGAGTAAACTCTTGCTACTCCATGTTGATGCAATTCTTCTATCTCTTCCGGTAGAATTACTCCGCCACCGCCAGCAAAAATTTTAATATGTCCGCAACCTGCTTCGTTCAACAGATCAACCATGTACTTTAAATACTCCACATGACCGCCCTGATACGAAGTCATGGCAATGCCTTGTACATCTTCTTGAATGGCGCAGTTGACTACTTCCTGCACGCTACGATTATGGCCAAGGTGAATCACTTCACAGCCAGTGGCTTGAATAATCCGCCGCATAATATTAATGGCAGCATCGTGGCCATCAAAAAGTGAGGCGGCAGTTACCATACGGATTTTGTTTTTGGTTTTATAGGGCGTTGCTTCAGACATAGTTTTGTTTCAAGTTGTGAGATCGGCGCTGTGTACTTAGATAGTTCATATTATAGCAAATTTGGGCTCTGTAGCGAAGATCTTGAGAGCGTTTAAGCAGTAGCATCGAAGTACTGAGTTAGAACCTTTGCTCCGTAGCGTTAACTATCCTAAGTCAATTAAAAGAACCCTCGCTCTATCCTTCTCCCTGAGAACCGGGCTCTGATGTACGGTCATCGCGAGGAGGGACGACGCGGCAATCTCCATCAGTTTGGCACAATAGCTCGATAATATTACCTCTCTTTGGGAGATTGCCGCGCTACACTCGCAATGACAATCTGATTTTAGCTCAAAACATTAAAGTAGAATCCCACTCTCCCCGGAGGGAGAGGGCGTATAATTCCGGGGAGGATTAGGGAGGGTTCGAAACGCTTAAATACCGGACAAGCCATAAAGGTAAAAAAGGTTCTTGAAGTATCACGGGAATATGTAGCTTTCGCGAGTTTCGAAAAACTAATAGGTATAAATTCCTTGATCTTTAGGCTGGCGCTTAAAACGTTTATAACTCCACAGATATTGAGAGGGATTCTTAAGAATCATGGATTCAATTTGACGATTTAAGCCTAAATTAAATTTCTCTAAATCATCTGTTTGAGAATCAAAATTCGGCGCTTCTAAGCAAATATCAAAATGATTATTCTTATTTCGAATGCTAGCACCAAATATTAACTGTGCACCTGTTTTCTGAATTAAGCGATGTAATAATGTCATCGTGTAAGCCGGGTGTCCAAAAAAAGGAGAGTAAATACCAGATTTAGGATTGGGCGCTTGATCCGGTAAAATCATTATAATTTTGTTTTGCTTTAATCCCTTGAAGAGTTTCATCATACCACCAATATCTGATGAACAAACCTGTCCTCCAAAACGTTTTCTGCTGCTTAAAATCAATTTTGATACGGCTTCATATTTAGACGGGCTATACATTGTAATCGCGGAGTAATTTAATTGTAACCAATGCCAAAAATACTCCCAGTTTCCAATATGTGGCACAACAATGATGATGGGTTTGTTCGCTTGCTGAAAATGAATGATCAATTCTTTATTAGAGACTTTGTCAAGCTTTGCATCAATATCACTTTTATCACCAAGCCATGCTAGTGCACATTCTTTACTCATATGAGAATTCTGAACTAGAAATTGGTGGACTAAATTTGATTGCTCCTGCTTGGAGTATTCTGGGAAACAAAGTGAAATATTATCTCTAATTGCTCGACTAGCTTGAGTGTTTAAACGCATGGCTATTCTTGAGCTGAGCAAACTCAACCAATTATTTTGTTTAGCGGGTAAGTAATGATTGAGTTTAATAACCCAAACAAGTAATCGTCCTATCCATCTTCTTCGTTTAGATTTATTTTCTTTTTGAGTCATCGATTATTGAAAGACCAAATGAGAGTAGATCCATGATACTAGTGTTTTGCTATTGATAATAGGGTAGAGTGATTACCAGGTTGCAAGAGCTAACCCATTATTTTATTGAGAGTTGATTGATGAGTTATATAAAAAATCTAAAATGCACAAAGTGCCATGCTGAGTATTCCACTGAGCAGCTTATGAATCTCTGCCCAGAGGATAACAGGCCAATAGAACTAGTAATCGATGTCGAAAAAATCAAACACGAAAAACCAAATTTTTCTTGGTATCGACCCGACATAAAGTCCATGTGGCGATTTGGATCGCTATTGGGTCTAGATATCAACAATGAAAACGATCTACGAAATATAGTGTCGCTGGGAGAGGGCTATAGCCCCGAAATACCTCTAACTAATCATAGTTTAACAATAAAACATAAGTTTGATTTATTTCTAAAAGACGAAGGTCAACCTCACAAAGGTTGGGGCGCTAATCCAACCGGTAGCTTTAAGGATCGCGGTATGAGCATGGCTATTTCTATGGCGAAGCATTTTGGTGTAAGTAAGTTAGTTGTGCCCACTCAAGGCAATGCAGGTGATTCTCTAGCTGAATATGCGATGAAAGCAGGCATGCAATCGGTCATTATCATGCCAGATGACACGCCCATGCCCATTCTCGGTAGAGTATCGGCTTTGGCAAAAATGAGGGATGACATTGAAATTGAATTAGTCAAAGGAACCATCAAGGAAGCTGCTGCATTAATGAAAGAAAAATACGTGCCACTAGGCTATTTTAATATGGCGACATTTCAAGAACCCGGCTGGCGAATTGATGGTAAAAAAACGCTCGGCTATGAATTAGCGGAACCTGAAGATGGCGTGAATCAGCCTTGGAAATTACCAGATGTGGTTCTTTATCCTACCGGTGGAGGAACTGGTATTTTGGGAATGTGGAAAGCCTTTAATGAACTGCAGGCCTTGGGTCTAATTGATGATCGAAGACCAAAGATAATTTCTGTACAGTCCGAAAAAACAGCGCCCGTGGTGAGTGCTTATTTAGCAGGGGCAAAAGACACAACAATGGTAGAACCTGGCGAGACCATCGCGACCGGTTTGAATGTTCCCGGAGGAGTGGGGCATTTCAAAGTTTTGGATATTATAAAACAGAGTGGCGGGACAGCGATTGCGGTGGATGAGCACTCCATAGGTAAAAATTTAACCGCTATATACAAGGAATACGGCATTTGGATTTGTCCAGAAGGCGCAGCAACTATTGCAGCTTTAGATCCGGCAATTGAGCAGGGAATGATTAAGGCTGGCGATAAAGTGGTGGCGTTTAATACCGGTTCATTTGAGAAGTACTTACCCAATGTTAAGCACTTAGTTTTTTGAATTTGAACTCGAATCTAAACATGGCGATGATCAGAGATTTTAATTTAATAAAACAAGAAGTTATGGCTTGTACTATTTGTGAATCGTTCTTACCTCACAGTGTTAATCCGGTGGTTCAAATAAACCCTAAGGCGAGAATACTGATAGCTGGTCAAGCACCAGGCCGCAAAGTTCACGAATCGAATATTCCCTTTAACGATGCGAGCGGTAATCGATTAAGAGACTGGATGGGAATCGATAAAAGTGTGTTTTATGATCCTGAAATCATTGCCATAGTACCTATGGGATTTTGTTTTCCCGGAACTGGGAAATCAGGCGATTTACCACCAAGACCAGAATGTGCGAAAAAATGGCGTGCACGATTACTAAAACAACTCCCTAATATTGAATTGACCATTTTAATTGGCATGTACGCGATGAAATGGCACCTGAAAAAGGAAATGGCGGCAAACTTAACTGAAACCGTAAGAAATTGGAAAAAATTGCCCACGCATATTGTTCCACTGCCCCACCCAAGCCCACGAAACTTTGGTTGGTTTAAAAAGAACCCATGGTTTGAAAGGGAGGTTTTACCAAGTTTCCAGAGAAAAATTTCAAACATTTTAGATCGCAAGATATAACCGATTTTCTATAATAGCGACTTCTCAAATTCGTTTTGAAAACGTTCTGTTACATTTTGAATGCTTAATTTAAATCGCTCTAGACAATTGATCCAGAGGAATGTGTTATTGTCATTGACTTAATTCAACACTAAGGATCTCGACATGAAAAAATTCCTAATCACTTCAATAATATTGTCATTGGTATCGGCTACTATTCCTAGCCAAGTACAAGCTCATGGCGATAAAGAAAAATCTCTTTCCGCAGTGCTACAATCTATGCCAGAAAAGGCAAAAATGCGCTATGGCGCCAGACATCCGCAAGGAACACTGGAATTTTTCGGAATACAACCTGGCATGACGGTTTTAGAGGTGCTACCTGGCGGCGGCTGGTACAGTAAAATTCTGCTCCCTTATCTTGCAAAAGACGGGATGCTAATAGGTGCGGACTATGCGATTGATATGTATCCGAAATTTGGCTTTTTTAGCAAGGAAAAGCTAAAGGAAACTGAAACATGGGTAGCTGACTGGACAAAGGACGCGCAAGGTTGGAGTGGCAAGGGAGGGGCAAAAGTACAAGCGTTTAATTTTGGTTCAATGCCCGAATCCGTCAAGGGTAAAGCTGATGCAGTGCTGTTCATACGCGCTCTGCATAATTTGGCAAAATTCGAAAATGATGGTGGTTATCTTACTGCGGCATTAAAAAATGCTTATGACTCGCTAAAGCCCGGAGGAATTGTTGGTGTTGTTCAGCATATGATCCCTGAATCAGCCGATGATAAAGGTGCCAATGGTTCGCGAGGTTATGTAAAAAAATCGTTTATTATCTCCGCATTGGAAAAGGCAGGTTTTAAATTCGTTGCATCTAGCGATATCAATTTGAATCCGAAAGATCAACCAAGCTCAACTGACATTGTATGGCGGTTGCCCCCTACTTATTTTATCCCTAAAAAAGATGCAGACAAAAAAGATGGCTACACCGCGATTGGTGAGTCGAATCGAATGACCTTAAAATTTGTAAAGCCAAAATGATTCTAGTTTTAGGCTTGCCAGTTTTGTAATAATGACTCGATCATCTTTTTTGGTGTTCGGGTTAATTTACAGACCATCTCAAAAGTGGGAGCGGGTGATCGAACGCGACCAGAAATATCGTTTAACATTCTCATCCATAATTGGGCTGTCATTTCTGCATCATACAATGCTCTATGAAAATTCCCGTCAGAGGGTATATTTTTGTAGTCCACTAAGGTTCCCAGTTGATGGTTGGGGGCGTCTTGGTAAATCCGTCTAGCGAGCAACATAGAGCAAACAAACTTGCCAGAATAAGAATGATCTATTTCTTCAAACTCGGAATCCAAGAATCGCTTGTCAAATGAGGCATTGTGCGCGACTAAATTATCGTCACCAATATAATCGGCAAAGTCTTTCATGACTTTCTCGCAGGTTCTCGCTTCAGCTAGCATGTCATTGGTAATGCCTGTGTAGCCTTCAATAAAGGCATCCACCAAAAACCCCGGATCCATTAACTCCTGAAAGCTGTCAATTACTTTACCGTCTCGAATTCTAACGGCTCCAATTTCGATCGCTCTATCACCCATACTAGGAGATAAGCCAGTGGTTTCGAAATCGAGGATGACAAGACTGTTTGCATTGCGAGGAGAGTCTTTCATTTTTTATTCTTAGTCGTCATTTAATCGCTAATTGTGGGATTGATTCAAGATCAATTTGCGCGGGTTGAGGCAACCCGCGAGCAAAAACTAACAATATTCTTTAAACGGATTTTCTTGACTGAAACTCAGCTCATTTTCAAATTTACTCAGTTTGATCCCCTTATCAGAAATTTCTAAATCATTACCGTCCATGACCTCAGAACCAAAATGGTAAATCGCCTTAAATTCACCATTAATGACCGCTTCATCATAATCATTTGCGGACTTAAGGACGTTCTCATTGAGCAATTTGTATTTGGCTATTCTTGCCGGGCCATATTTTTTTTCTAGCATTTCCATAGTTGTTTGTGGCGACAAAATCAGCCCGGTGGCATTATTTCCACCAAAACCTTTCGAATTTATGATGGCGGCTTTCATCTCAATACCTTTTTCGCCAACCTTGGTATGTTCTATGCAAAAATTTAGATTGGAGTCATACACATCACCGGCTAATTTATCAATGGTGTTGATTCCCGGGATAATTCCGTATTCCCAAACACCCAACGTTGCTGTTAATTGATCTCCGCCAGCGGGTCCTAATGAATGACCGACATAGGATTTTATTGCCGCAACATTCCAATTTTCAATTTCAAAACTTTTGGCAACCTCGTTTAGTATGTGTGATTCAGTCACTCTGTTTTGCGGTGTACCTGTTCCATGAGCTTGAGCGAAGGTTTGTCTTACACCTTTTTTACCTAGGATATTTTTTGCTAGCGACATAGCTTTAGCTACGGTTACATAATTACCAATGCCGGGAGATGAAATGGATTTTTTATTGGCATCGGCATTTACAAATACATCGGCAACTGAGGCATAAATAGTGGCACCCAATTCTAGTGCTAATTTATCATCCATAATAATAAAAAACTGAGCACCTTCTGATATAACAAATCCAGCATTTTCTGCAAATGGTCGACTCGCTCGCCGATAGTCAGCAATTTCTGAATTGTCCAAATCAGCTAATTGCTGATCTTCAGATAACGCGCCCATCGCCTTAAAGCCTTCAATAACTTCCGGCTCTACCGGGGCTTCTGAGCCGCCAACAATCACTATTCGGGCTTCGCCTGATTGAATATCACTGATCCCCTGTCTTAAATTGTAAAGGAAGGTGGCGCAAGCGCCCATGTTAGTACCGGTGGCACCAACGCTGTTGATCATATAACTATTAATAAAATCCGCAGGCATTTGTGAGAGCATTAACGGCATTTGCTTAGAGCTAATTCGACCACCCTTTAACCATGCTTGTGCTAATCCTCGACCACCAAAATCATCCAGCTGTCCAATAGCTGATCCGGCATAAACCGATACTTCGTCGGGCTTAATATGCTTCAGGATGTGTTGCCACTCAATTCCGACTGACTGTAGGGCATCCGATGCGCCAAAGACTGTTAACTGCAAGCCTTTTGGTTGGTTTTTTGAGGTATAAAGTATCGAAGCATCAAATCCGGTTGGTAATTGCCCTGCGCTGGATACGGCGGAACGATGTTTTTCAGGGATCATAATTTCCAACTCGCCTTCAATGCTGACATTGAAAATACCCTTTGAAATTTCCTCAACTCTCCAATTGTCTGGAATGTGCTTAGGCAAGGACCTTTTGCTCACTTGAAAATGGATGGTCTCAGCATTTGACTTTAAATTTGCGCGTTTGTGAATATTAATATCATCTAAGTCAAAGGTTTGTTTTTCGATCTTTCTTATCAAAGTCTGTGATAAGAGCGTCTCTTTATTCGTGTCTTCTGGTTGATTGGTGATAGCGGCTAAACCCTTAAACATAGGAGCCAATTGCTCGTCCGAGAGCGCCTCATGCACCATGCGACGATAACCATGATGAAAGGAGCTACGACCAGCAGCGTTGATCCCGCCAAAACCGACGATTACAGGTAATTTTTTCATAATGGTTTCTTTTTATTGATGGCATAAATGGTAACGGCGCGAGCAAGCCGGCTATTTCCAATTTTGCGTAAGTCACGTATTAATGAGATTGGATTTTTCGCTAGTATATAGCAAAATTTACCCGAATATGGGATAATATAGCCATGATATAGGACGTAACAGCCAATTTTGGGAGGCGCAAATAGTAATGACAAGACTACAAGATCGAATTATGCATTCATCACTTTTTATTTGTTTTCCAAAAGCATTGCTCACGGGTTTTAGCCTACCTATGGAAATGATTAGTTCGGCGCAGTCGATTGCTAAAATTCAAAAGAATGGAGCGCCTGAATGGCATTGTCATGTGGTTTCACCCAACGACAATGTTGCAGAACCAATAAAATTAGCTAATGGGATACGAATATTACCTGATAGCAGTTTAGATAAAGCCCCAAAAGCAGACACTATTTTTATTCCACCCATATGGGGAAATCCTGACGCGGTTATCAATCGGAATAAAAGTTTGAGCAAATGGCTGAAAGTGCAAAAGGATACAGGATGTGAATTTGTGGCAACCGGCACAGGTGTCTGTCTGCTGGCTAATTCAGGATTGCTTGATGGTAAAGTAGCGACCACTCATTGGTATTATTTCGACAAATTTGAAAAGAAATATCCAAAAATCAACCTTAAGCGGCATCACTTCATCACTCAAGATGGATCGATCACCTGTATTGGCAGTATTAATGCACTATTGGACTATGTTTTATATCTTATTGAAAGTCACTACGGTCGAGAAGTTAGTCGGGTGGTGGAACAACATTATAGCCACGAAATTGATCGTTCTTTTGATAAGCCCTGGTTTTCAGCAGGGGATAGTCGACATCCTGATGAGGGAATTATTGAAGTGCAGCAGTGGATGCAAACGCATTTTTACCAGCCTTTTGATCTTAAATCACTGAGCGAGCTTGCTAATATGAGTAGCCGTCATTTCACGCGGAGGTTTAAAACGGCAGTTGGCAAGTCGCCAATTGCTTATATCAATGATTTAAAGATCAACGCCGCCAAAGAGCTATTAAGAGAAACTAACTTACTTCATCAGGAAATAGCCGATCAATTAGGCTATGCCGATAACGGCTATTTTGCCCGACGTTTTAAGCAATCGACCAAGTTGACGCCGGGAGAATACAGGCAAATGGTGAGAGCAAAATTATTTAGCACCGAGAAAGTTTAAACGATTCTTGTGGTAACAGAGATCGGATGAATACTTGTGCGTCAGCGATTTTGCCTCTAAGATCAACCTTCTTTAGTCATATACTCGTTATCATTCAAGATGCAGGAAACCACATGCGACAAAAATCAATAGTTACTTCTATTCTTATCTGTTTGGTCTTGGCTGGTTTCACAAGTGAAATATTGCTGGCCGCCAAAAGCGTTGATAATAGAGCGGCGGCGATTATTGATAATCAAATTATTACTAATCAACAGGTAATTGATTCCATTGAGGAACAGCTTTATCAAGCCGAATTAAAAATTTATGAATTAAAATACAATCGGCTGAGAAGTATGTTATTGGTTCGTTTGATTAAAGCGCATCCTTTTAGTCAAGGCATGAAGGCTGATGATTTTATAAAAAAATACGTCACAAAAAACCCAACGGCCAATAAAGCCGATGTAGACAGATTGATTAAAGTCAACAAGGTTCCCATAGAAAAAATAAACGCTGCGTTTCGCAAGCAGGCTGAAGAATTCATTATTGAGCAAAAATCAAGGCAGGCTTTGGATCAGTGGTTTAACACACAAAGTAAAGAACACGGTGTGATAATAAATCTAAAAAAACCTGCGCGGCCTAAATTTGAGATCCCGATTGGAAATTCTCCTGTTTTGGGTGATGCGAACGCACCAATTACTTTGATTGAGTATTCGGATTTTCAATGCCCTTTTTGCGCACGAGCGGAAGCGACGGTAAAACAATTACTAAAAAACTACCCCGGCAAAATAAAATTGGTGTATAAGAACTTTCCTTTATCAAACCACGATGATGCGTTTATCGCTGCGGAAGCAGGCTTTTGTGCGCAAGAGCAGTCACAGGAAAAATTTTGGCAGTTGCATGACATTATGTTTGCAGATCCAAGGGGATTGAACTTGCAGGGTTTGGTTAGTAAAGCTAAATCCATCGGACTCGACCTGGTGCAATTTGAAAGTTGTGTCAAAAATAGCAAGTTCGGGCTGAAGGTGAACAAGGATTTAGCCGAAGGCTCTAGATTTGGCGTAAATTCTACCCCCGCATTTTTTATTAATGGAAAAATGCTTTTGGGGGCTCAACCCTATGACGCTTTTAAAAAGATTATTGATGAAGAGCTAGGGCAGTAATTGCAGAGTCGAGGGGAATCTTTTCACTGGTATTTATCGCAACAAGCCGCTTTTCCACGGTGATAGCAACAAAATTGCCCCGTTACATTGTGATTTATGCTGATAACCCCCATGATAATCCAAATTCTGTTGCTTTGACTAGAGTTGCGCTTGGCAACAATGTACAATTTCGCGATTAAATTACGTCCAATAGACTAAATTGCGTCCAAAAAGCAATCCATCAACCTAGGTAGTTCACATCCATGTTTGGAAACGTATTAACAAAAGTATTCGGTAGTCGAAATCAACGCTTGTTGAAACTGATGAATAAGCGCGTTGTGCAGATTAACGTCTTTACCGACGCCGTAAAAGAACTTTCTGATGATGCACTCGCTGCAAAGACGATTGAGTTTAGAGAACGTTTGGAACAAGGTGAAACGCTTGACGATATTCTAAACGAAGCTTTTGCGGTAGTACGAGAGGCAGGTGAGCGTGTGTTAAACATGCGCCATTTTGATGTTCAGTTAATTGGTGGAATGGTACTTGACGAAGGCAAAATAGCTGAAATGAAAACCGGTGAAGGTAAAACATTGGTCGCCACTTTAGCCGCCTATACTAATGCGTTAAGCGGTGAAGGTGTTCACATTATTACCGTCAATGATTACCTTGCACAACGTGACTCCGACTGGATGGGACCGTTATACAAATTTCTTGGCTTAACGGTTGGGGTCATCCTCTCTGGACAAGACACAGAAACAAAACGTAATGCTTACGCCTGCGACATTACCTTTGGCACAAATAATGAGTATGGATTCGACTATTTAAGAGACAACATGGCTTTTTCCATTGAAGAAAAAGTACAGCGTTCACTTAATTACGCGATCATTGATGAAGTTGATTCAATATTAATTGATGAAGCCAGAACTCCTCTGATTATTTCTGGCGCGGTGGAAGATAGCTCGGAGCTCTATCGTGCGATCGACAAATTGATCCCAAGTTTAGAGAAACAAACTGACGAAGAAGATCAGGAAAGCGGTGATTACTCGGTGGATGAAAAGTCCAAACAAGTGCATCTGAGCGAGCGTGGGCAAGAGAGGGTAGAAGAATTACTGGTCAGTAATAAATTATTAGATGAAGGGCAAAATTTATACAACGCAGTATCAATTTCACTGCTCCATCATATTAACGCAGCGCTAAGAGCCCATGTGTTATTCAAGAAAGATGTGGACTATATTGTTAAGGATAACGAAGTTGTCATAGTCGATGAGCATACCGGTCGAACGATGCCGGGGCGTCGTTGGTCAGACGGGCTTCATCAGGCGGTAGAGGCAAAAGAGAAGGTCAATATTCAAAACGAAAGTCAGACGCTAGCATCTATCACTTTTCAGAATCTGTTTAGACTCTACAATAAACTTTCCGGTATGACCGGTACTGCCGATACGGAAGCGTTTGAGCTGAACCAGATCTACGCTTTAGAAGTAGTGGTAATGCCAACCAACCAACCGATGTTACGAGATGATTTAGGCGACTTAATATTCCTCACCAAACAAGAAAAATACTTGGCGATTATCGACGATATATTGGTGCGCCGCGAAACCGGCCAGCCAATTCTTGTCGGCACCGCATCCATCGAATCTTCTGAAATTCTATCTAAAGTGTTAAAAGATAAAAAGATAAAACATCAAGTTTTGAATGCGAAATTCCATTCAAAAGAAGCTGATATCATTGCTCAGGCAGGCCGTCCGGGTAACGTGACTATTGCAACCAATATGGCGGGACGTGGAACCGATATCGTTTTAGGGGGTAATTTACAGGCTGATCTGGCGGGTCTTAAAAAGACTAGCGACGCACAGGTAGAAAAACTCACTGAAGAATGGAAGGTAAGGCAAAAACAAGTAATTGATGCAGGTGGACTTGCCATCATAGGTACTGAACGACATGAATCACGAAGGATCGATAATCAGCTACGAGGTCGATCAGGGCGACAGGGCGATCCAGGACACAGTCGTTTTTATTTAAGCCTAGAAGATGATTTAATGCGAATTTTTGCCTCCGACAGAATGGCTGGCATGATGCAAAAAATGGGTTGGGAGGAAGGAGAGGCTATTGAGCATAAATGGGTTTCGAGAGCGATCGAAAATGCCCAGAAAAAAGTGGAAACTCGTAACTTTGATATTCGTAAAAACCTTTTAGAATACGATGATGTGGCTAATGATCAACGAAAAGTTATCTACGAGCAACGATCTGATTTGATGTCCACGGAAGATGTGTCAGAAACAATTATTTCATTACGGGCGGATGTTCTCAATACAGTGACCAATCAATATATTCCCCCACAAAGTATTGATGAAATGTGGGATATATCAGGTCTTGAAGATCGGCTCAAATCAGATTTTCTATCGGAAATGCCTATTCAAGCTTGGCTGGATAACGACGAAGACCTGCATGAACAATCGTTAAGAGACAAGATCCTTGATACTTTAGTCGAACAATATGACGACAAAGTTACTCAGGTTGGCGAAATAGTTATTCGGCATTTTGAGAAATCAGTGATGCTGCAAAATCTTGATAGTCATTGGAAAGAACATTTGGCTTCTATGGATCATCTACGACAGGGCATCGGTTTACGGAGTTATGCACAAAAAAATCCGAAGCAAGAATATAAGAGAGAAGCTTTTGAGTTGTTTGGTGAAATGCTTGAAAACATCAAATTTGAGGTGATTTCCATTTTGTCGAAAGTACAGGTGAAAGATCCTGAAGATGTTGAAGCGGCTGAAGAGCAAAGACGAAAAGAAGCGCAAGCTAGCGATGTTAAATATGCTCACGAACGAGGTTCTGCCATGCCTGAACAGAGCCAGCAACAAGACGCTCAAACGCCCTACACTCGTGAGGGAGTGAAAGTCGGTCGAAATGAGCCATGCCCTTGTGGTTCAGGTAAAAAATATAAGCAGTGTCACGGTAAACTGACTTAGTTTTGAGTCTAGCTAATCGAATTGCTGGTGACGCGGTTAATCTAGTAGATGGGCAAGACATCATAGAGGTTGCCGCCGGGATCATCTTGCGAGATTCCAACCAATCTCAGCAAGTACTGCTAGCCAAAAGGCCTGCTTGTAAGGATCAAGGGGGGCTTTGGGAATTTCCCGGCGGAAAGCTGGAAAATCGGGAAACGCCAGGACAAGCGTTGGCACGAGAATTAAAAGAAGAAATAGGCATTCAAATAGTTCATTCAGAACTCTTTCGCCAAATCAACCATCAATATCCTAACAAACAGGTCAAACTTTGGTTTTATAAGGTACTGGAATTTCTCGGTGATCCGAGCGGTTTGGAGAACCAACAGGTTGAGTGGTTTGAGTTGGATAAATTGTCTCAACTCGAATTTCCCGCTGCAAATCGAACAATTATTCAACATTTAGTCAAAGAGAAAATTTAAGCAACTGTCTCCCCAGCCTAGCTGCTAAATAATCACAATTAGTGTCGTTATTCATTGATTTTCCTTCGATTTCAACTATATTTCGTATATATCTGTTTGCCGCATCTTGTGTGATAACGGGTATATTAGAGCGGGACCCAGAACACAGTTTAAGCGACCATAGATTGCAGCCTTCATATTCTGCAAAAATCAATCTTGGGGATGGTTACAAATGAAACAGCAGAGTTCACAAATTCTACAAAGCAGTATTAGTGATGCTAGCCTTGCGGTTGCAGAAATCAAAAACGATCTAAAAATTTCAAATCCAGCAGGACTTTTCTTTTTTTGTTCTTCTAAGTATGATTTGTCAGAGCTATCAAAAGCGTTCAATCAACATTTTGATTGTACCGTAATAGGCTGCACTACTGCTGGGGAGATCGCTTTGGGTTATAAGAGCGACGGTCTGGTGGCTCTTGTACTATCAGATGATGCTTTCACTCTCCACCCTATTCCTATCGCGGATCTACAAAGTTTTGGTCTGAATGAAGCAATGAAATCCGCCAATACAGTAGAGAGAAATCTGCAACACTCAGAACATCTTGATGGTGATAGAATGTTTGGTTTTTTGATTTCAGACGGCCTTGCAATGCGAGAAGAAGATTTGATTGCCCGACTTAATCAGTGCTTTCAAGAAATCGAAATTTTTGGTGGGTCTGCTGGCGACAATTTAGAGTTTAAGGAAACATTGGTATTTTATAATAGTGAATTCCATAGTCAATCAGCGATATTCACCGTCATTGAAGTTAAAGATGATTTCCGTCTGTTCAAAACTCAACATTTTATCCCCACCAATAAAGAATTAATTACGACTAAAGTCGAGTTTAAGAAGAGAATCGTCAATGAAATTAATGGAGAACCGGCAGCGATCGCCTACGCAAAAATTAACGGATTAGATCCGGACAATCTTACCACTTCAGATTTTGCAATGTATCCTCTGATGATTAATTTAGCGAACGAGTGGTACATTCGTTCCATTGCGGAAGTTAATCCTGATTATAGTTTACAATTTTATTGTGCAATCGATGTTGGTCTTCCTTTATCGGTGGCGAGTGGACAGGATATGCTAGAGCGATTGAATGAAAAAACGGATTCAATTGCTGAGGAATTCCAGGAGATATATTTTACCTTAGGCTGTGATTGTATATTGCGTAGAGTGGAAAATATTAATAAGGATTCAATCAGGGATTTCGACGAAACTTTCAGACGTCTTAAGTTTATAGGTTTTAATAGCTACGGAGAACAATACAAAGGCGTTCATTTCAATCAGACAATGGCGGGCGTAGTGGTAGGCAAGAGAAAAAATGACTAAGCAACCACTGCCGGCTAGCACTTACCCGCTAGCAAATGAAGAAACTCAACAGTTATCTCTGCAAATAACTCAGTTGGAAGAACAACTCGCTCAAGAGAAAAAAATCACAAAGGCATTACTTGAAAGAGTAAAAATAAGTCTTACACAGCAAGCAAATGCGAGTGAGTTATTTGAGCATAATTCGTTACTTTTATACAAGTTTAAAGAAGCCAAAAAGAAGCTTATTGCTCAGTCAAAATCTTCCGAAAAATTAGTCTACCTGACAAGGCATGATGCTTTAACCGGTTTGCCAAACAGGATCGAGTTTGAATCTAAGGTCAAACGAGCGGTTACGCTAGCTAGAAAGTCATCAAATGAATATGTGCTGTGCTTTTTGGATCTGGATCAATTCAAAGTTGTTAACGATACGGCTGGGCATATGGCGGGCGACGAAATGCTCAAGCAACTCTCCGTTATCTTGCAAAATCATATAAGAAAATCTGACACTCTCGCTAGGTTAGGCGGAGATGAATTTGGATTACTTATAGAAAATTGTGATCTCTCGACAGCAAAAGGAAAAGTTCAGGATATTCTTGAGCTAATCGATGATTTTCGTTTTCAATGGGATAATTGTGTTTTTAGAGTGAGTGCAAGTGTTGGAATGGCGATCATTGATCAGCATAGTCGCTCGTATATTGATCTGCTAAAGCAGACGGATATCGCTTGTTATGCGGCGAAAAACTCTGGTCGTAATCGCCTTCATGTCTACCAAGAACAAGATGAAAATTTGGTAGAACAAAGTGACCAAATGCTCTGGGTTCCTAAAATAAATGAGGCATTGGAAAAAGATCGATTTAAGCTTTATGCACAAGCGATAATGCCAACAGATACTTCAGATGGTTGCATTAATTTTGAGGTATTGATCAGATTGCAAGATAGTGAGAATAATATCATACCGCCAGGTGCGTTTTTACCCACCGCAGAGCGCTACAATCTGATCACTAAAATCGACTACTGGGTGATTCAAAATACATTTGCCTGGTTACAAAAAAATCGGAAAAAAATCGATCCACACTGTCATTTCTCCATCAATTTATCGGGGCAATCCTTGGGAGATGAAAATGTATTGTATTTTATCACTGATTTGCTCGGAAAGAATTTGATCCCTACTTCCATGATCCATTTTGAAGTGACTGAAACCATGGCGATCTCAAATTTGAAAAGCGCCAAGCACTTCATACAAAAAGTACGAGCACTTGGTTGTGGGGTTTCATTAGATGATTTTGGCAGCGGATTATCATCCTTCGGTTACCTAAAAAATCTAGACGTTGATACGCTCAAAATTGACGGGATTTTTGTCAGGGATATTCTAGATGATCCAATTGACGCAGCCATGGTTGAAGCAATTAACACTATCGGTCATGTAATGGGATTAAAAACGGTTGCAGAATTTGTTGAAAATGAGCACATTGCGAGAAAACTGATCGAAATAGGCGTGGATTACTTGCAAGGCTATGGGATTGGAAAACCACTGCCTATTGATGATATCTTATTGTCAAAATATAGCAGGCTAGATTAATTGTTTTTCATATTTGCCTTATTGGCTAAAATTTCCGCACGATCCGGCGTTATTTCATAGCAATAATTTTTATCCCCTGTCCATCTGATGTCTGTAATCTGGCCGCTATTGTCGTAGGTTACTGTTCGACTACAAACATTATCGGAGCCACCCAAATCAAACAGAGTCAATCCGAGACCTATCGAGCTGTGCCTAGAGAATGAACCGGTACCCACCGACACCGCGGTGTTGCCTTTGGTCGTTTCTTTACTCAACCATTCGGCATAACTTTTACCATTAATTTGTTGTTGTTTAGTTGGCACGCCCCAATACTTTACAACATCTTCAATGCTACTAGCTTTCCAAGATTGCAATCGGTCGTTAACTTGGTTTACGGGCACGTTTGAACAGCCAGCCAAGAGAAAGCAAAGTACTAAAAGTAATTTATTTCGTTTAATTGAAGTTGTTTTCATTATTCTATCCACCGAGTTGAGATTCGCCGTTTAATTTGTCTAGGATATATACCCGTGATACTTCATAATGCGTGCTCCAGTGTTCAGCTAAAACGCCTGAACAAGGCACAACACGAAGGCAATGACTAGTCCTTGCCAAGGGTTGTAACGCGGTGCAGGCTTTTTAGCTGAACACCTGAAGGGCAAGGCTAGAAATCACCCTCTTCTTCGTTATGAAATTTTGAGTTAGGCGGAAAATAGCTTCTGCATATAGTCCATCCGTGGACAAAAATGATTAACTCTAAAATCGCATGCCTCAAATAGGGTAACTTCTAGCCGCGCTGGAACATGCATTATGAAGTATCGCGGGTACAAGTTTTATGTTTAGTAGAATACGGTTAATTATAGCAGTAATAACGCTTTTCATGGCGTTTCAAGATGAAAATCCAGAGTTCAAATGATAGAAGTTACTTCCATACGAGAAAGAATCAAAGACTTAAACGCACGTAAAGAAACGCTTAGGGGGTATCTTTGACTATGATGTCCAAAAAGAGCGGCTAGTAGAAGTTGAACGGGAGCTTGAATTACCAGATGTTTGGAACGAGCCCACTAGAGCACAAGAACTTGGAAAAGAACGTGCCGAGCTAGAAATTATAGTCACCACCATTGATCAATTAGATGATGGCTTAGCCGATGCTGATGACTTATTGATGATGGCCGTTGAAGAGAATGATCAGGAAAGCGTTGATGACCTAGTAACCGAACTAGATGATTTAGATGAGCAATTAGAAAAACTTGAATTTCGCCGTATGTTTAGTGGTGAAATGGACAGTCAAAATGCCTATATCGATATTCAGTCGGGTTCCGGCGGAACCGAAGCTCAAGACTGGGCTGATATGCTGCTTCGAATGTATTTGAGATGGTGTGAAAGTAAAGGATTTAAAGCCGAAATTATCGAATTATCTGACGGTGAGGTGGCAGGTATTAAAAGCGCAACCATTCAAGTCAAAGGAGAGTATGCTTTCGGTTGGATCAGAACAGAAACAGGAGTTCATCGACTAGTCAGAAAATCCCCATTTGATTCAGGCAGTCGTCGGCACACTAGTTTTGCAAGTGTATTTTGTTATCCTGAAGTGAAGGATGATATTGAAATAGATATTAATCCGTCGGATCTAAGAATAGACACTTATAGAGCGAGTGGAGCAGGTGGCCAACATGTAAATAAAACGGATTCTGCGGTTAGGATCACTCATTTGCCCACCAATGCTGTTGTACAGTGTCAAAATGACCGATCTCAACACAAGAATAAAGACCAGGCAATGAAGCTGTTAAAAGCGAAATTGTATGAGCTTGAAATGCAAAAACAAAATGCTGAAAAACAAGCTATGGAAGACTCAAAATCGGACATTGGCTGGGGAAGTCAAATTCGTTCCTACGTGTTAGATCAGTCCAGAATTAAGGATCTAAGAACCGGTTATGAATCGACGAATACTCAAGCCGTTTTAGATGGCGATTTAGATGAATTTATTGAAGAGAGCTTGAAAGCAGGATTGTAATAACGAAATATTCCTCCGTGATTGGTAGGAGCTGCGTCCCGCTGCGAAACGATGTTAATAATCGCTAGGAGCTGGTTGATTGTGAGGTAGGACGTTCATACAATGGGAATTGAATAAGGTCGATCATTGTTCGCGCCGAGACGGACGCTCCTACTGGAGTGCACCGGTCAAAAATAAATAATTAAATATACCAAGAGTAACAAACTTATTATGAGCAACCAAGAATCACCAACAGACGATAACAAATTAGTACTAGAGCGGAAAGACAAGCTTGCTGCTATCCGAAAAAATTGTCCATCAAACGGTTATCCAAATCATTTTAAGCCGAAATACTTCACTCAAGATCTACAAGATGAATTTGCTCATCAAGATAAAGAAACTATCCTAAATCTTAACAAAATTGTGAGTGTTGCTGGAAGAGTCATGGCAAAGCGTGGGCCTTTTTTCGTCATACAAGACATGAAAGGGCGTATTCAGGCCTATGCGAGTAAAGATGCTCAAAAAGAGATCAAAGAAAAATGGAGCGGCATTGATATCGGCGATATTATCGGGGTTAAAGGTCAACTAAAGCTTTCAGGAAAAGGCGATCTTTTCGTTGGCATGGACGAGTATTATTTATTGACTAAGTCACTCCGGCCATTACCAGAAAAATTTCACGGTCTTTCCGATCAAGAAACAAAATACAGACAACGTTACGTCGATTTAATAACCAATGAAAGCACACGAAATAACTTTAGGATTAGAAGCCAAGTGATCGATAGTATTAGGCGTTTTTTGGTTGCGCGAGAATTTATGGAAGTGGAAACACCAATGCTTCAAGTTATACCAGGTGGAGCCGTAGCCAAGCCGTTTGTCACTCATCACAACGCGATGGATATTGATATGTATCTTAGAATCGCGCCAGAGCTTTATCTTAAAAGATTAGTCGTCGGCGGATTCGACCGGGTGTTCGAAATAAATCGTAATTTTAGAAATGAAGGATTGTCGACTCGCCATAATCCAGAGTTCACCATGCTAGAGTTTTATCATGCATACGCAGATTTTAATGATCTGATGAATCTAACCGAAGATATGCTAAGGACAGCCGCTGAGGAAGTATTAGGCACCACGACTATTGTTAACACAGTTAAAGATAATGAAGGCAATGTTACTGAAACAATTAGCTATGATTTCGGAAAATCTTTTGAACGATTGTCTATGGTTGACGCTATTATGAAATATAATCCCGATTTTGACGAAAGCGTATTTAGAAATCCCGAAGATAATTTCGACAAGATAAAAGCATACGCCAAAAGAGTTCATGTTAAGGAACCTGTAGTAGATGGTATTTGGGGACCGGGAAAATACATCTGCGAAATCTTTGAACAAACGGCGGAAGAAAAATTAATTCAACCTACCTTTATTACAGAATACCCATGGGAGGTTTCTCCATTAGCGCGAAGAAACGATAAAAATCATTTTATTACTGACCGATTCGAGTTTTTTGTCGGCGGACGAGAATTAGCTAATGGATTCTCTGAGTTAAACGATGCAGAAGATCAAGAAGCACGGTTTAGAAAACAAGTTGAAGAAAAAAATGCCGGCGATGATGAGGCAATGCATTTTGACTCCGACTACATTAATGCCTTGGAGTACGGATTGCCGCCAACAGCGGGCGAAGGGATAGGAATTGATCGGCTGGTTATGCTGTTTACGGATTCACCGACTATTAAAGATGTCATCCTTTTTCCTCATATGAAGCCGCAGTAATGCAGGGATGCTGGATGGTTGCTCTTTTCCTGAACTGAGGTTACTCAGCAAAGTATAAACATTTAATGGAAATGGTCGTAGAATATGTTGGACAAATTGCTAGCTCAAGATGCAAGAATACTTCTGGTGGGAGAGTTGACCGAGTTTAGCGGTGAAATCCAATCCTTTCTACAACCATATCCAATAGATCGCAAACAGGCTATCCCGCAGGAATATCACAGCGCAAATTATGCCGTTATTATTCTAGCGCCATCTTACCAAGGTGAATCTTCCCCAAGAACTTCCAATAAAAAATGCTTTATCGTTTCATTTTCCGAGCATTTTATTGGTGACATTCAGATAACCCAGCCAGTTAAATTAAAACAGTTCCAAGCGGCGTTTAATTCAGCTGTCGATTTCTATTTGACTAAATCTGATTTAAGAACTCTCGAAAAACAACACTTGATTGTTAGTAAAGAGCGAAAAAAACTTAGTGCTATCGGGGTGGCGTTAAGTGCAGAAAAAGATCTAGATAAACTTCTAGGAATGGTACTAAAAGAAGGAAGAGCCTTAGGCAAGTGCGAGGGAGCATCGCTATATCTTATCGAAAAAAATTCTAAGGGTGTTAACGAGTTGGTTTTTAAACTCACTCAAAACAGCAAAATAAGTTTTGACTTTCGCGAGGTACGCTTTCCCCTTACTAACCAATCACTAGCCGGTTATGTCGCACTTCAGGGCGAGCAACTCAATATTGATGATGTCTATCAACTCGATCATACCTACCCATTTTCATTCGATAAAAGTTTCGATCAAAAGGTGGGACATCGCACAAAGGAACTGTTGGTTTTGCCGATGCGAAATCATAAGAGAAAAATCATTGGCGTTCTCCAATTTGTGAATACATTTGGTGATCGGATCCCAGAAATAGAGGATGATGATGGATCTCATGTAGGTTTTTCAGAGTCCACTTGTGGTTTGTTAGCGGGTTTAGCCAGCCAAGCGGCGGTTGCTATTGACAATTCCCACCTAATCGAAAACATTCAAAATTTATTTGAAGGTTTTGTCTCTGCATCGGTAAACGCGATTGAATCGAGAGATCCAGTCACTAGTGGTCACTCATTTAGAGTTGCAGAACTGACTACCTGTCTCGCACAAATGTTAGACAAGGAAACTAGTGGCGTACACAAGAACTTGAGTTTTAATTCAGAACAACTACGGGAAATTCGATATGCTTCTTTGTTACACGATTTCGGAAAGGTTGGTGTTAAAGAGAATGTGTTACTTAAAGCGAACAAACTTCATGCTAGCCGTTTTCAATATTTAGAACTCAAAATTGAATGGCAGAAACAAATGTTGGAAAAAAAATTCTACCAGCAACTACTGACTCAAGAAAGTTCCATTGTTTTATCCAATTTACAGGGTAAAAATATTTCGGATCTTGGTTTGAAAAACCATAGTGGCTATAGAGAATTGTTGTTAGAGCTACAAAAATTAGAAGGCTACAAAAGGATGCTGTTTAGGGCGAATCAACCCAGCATTATGGAGGGAAATGTTGCGCATGGTTTAGCCGATATGGCAGAATATCAAATGCATACAGAATATCCTTTTTCTAACAAGCTAATCAGTGATTCCGATTTCTTATCACTCTCTATTTTGAAGGGTAGCCTCACCGAAAAAGATCGATTAGAGATCCAGTCACATGTGGTACATACTCAAACCTTTTTAGAGCGAATTCCTTGGACTGATGAGTTGTCGTCTATTCCTCAAATTGCAGGAGCGCACCATGAAAAACTTGATGGCAGTGGCTATCCACTTGGGCTAAAAGACAAGGCTATTCCTATTCAGAGTAAAATAATGACAATAGCTGATATTTTCGACGCACTAACTGCACAAGATAGACCCTATAAAAAGGCAGTAAAACTAGAGCTGGCCCTGGATATTCTGGTGGATGAAGCGAAAGCAAATAAGATAGATACACACATTTTAAATACGTTCATCGAAAGCAAGGTTTATGGGTGTGTTGTCAGCTGATGGAAATACAGTTCGATTGATGAGTTTTCGTTGGTAATTAGTTAATTTGACAGAGTTATGGGCTTTTGCTACCTAAAGTAAAGCCCTACTGGTCGGAGTACTTGCCATTTACCCATCAATGCGAGTAGGATTAACAGAATAGGGGTCTAGGCGATGTAGAATCGAAGTGCTAGTCTATGGTAAAAAACAGTTCGAAAAATACCACCAAAGCTCATAAATAGTTATAGCTTGGACAATTTATCTTTGTAGGATTGAAACAGAACAATAACAGGAGATTATAATGAAAAAACCTAATTTTATACTTTCAGCAGTAACCGGCATTGGCCTGGCAGTTGGACTGATTGGCTGTGGAGGTGGTAATGGTGGTGGTGGTGAGCCTCCGGTGGAACCAACTGTGAATATTCCACTGCGAATGCAAGCTACTTATGATTTGGGTGCTTCAGATATTCCGCTGCCGAATGATTTGCTATTTAATGGGAGTTTAGATCTTACGCTGAATTTACCCGCTGCTGACGACACTGATTTTTCAGACCCTTTTGCTGCCGCTAGCACCCTAGATGGTTGGTCCGCCGTTGCTCCTT
>Ga0256847_1000301_pt1 | contig 32918 bp, 27 predicted proteins | sample TeddybearmetaG_FD_189099 | JGI IMG/M metagenome (GOLD analysis project Ga0256847, IMG submission 189099) | Hydrothermal vent microbial communities from East Pacific Rise, Pacific Ocean - Teddybear | ecosystem: Environmental > Aquatic > Marine > Hydrothermal vents | place: Pacific Ocean: East...
CTATTTGTGTGTTTTGTCATTCCGAGTGTAACGAGGAATCTTAAGTTTTGGTTTATATCGTCTGTGTTAAAGATTTCTCCCTCTGGTCGAAATGACTGTAACCTCAGTCGAAATGACAGAAAAATTGATACATACATAAAAAAAACAAATAGGTACAAAAAGTTTGTTATTAGCAAAGAATAATATGTTTATGATGATTGTAGAAATCTGCGAAATTAAATAAAGTAGTGACAAGAATTCTAGGAATTGACCCTGGTTCAAGAATAACAGGTTATGGTGTGATTGAAGAAACTGGCAGAGGACGGTACAAATATATTGCCAGTGGCAGTATTCGTGTAAAAGCAGATTCATTTCCTGAACGTTTAAAACAAATCTTTGATGGTGTCACAGAAGTGATTGCATTATATCAACCGGAAGAAATGGCAATTGAGCAAGTGTTTATGCATAAAAATGCCGATTCTGCTTTAAAGTTAGGCCAGGCTAGAGGTGCGGCTATATGTGCCTCAATGGTTGCAGGGTTAGCTGTATCAGAATATGCTGCCAGACAAGTTAAGCAGGCCGTGGTTGGTAAGGGTGGGGCAGATAAATCACAAGTACAGCATATGGTAAAGATATTACTCAGTATTCAAGGTGAGTTGCAAATAGATGCCAGTGATGCATTAGGGATTTGTCTTTGTCATTCGCATTATCAGCAAACTGAACAGCGATTGATGCAGAGCAGAGTATGATTGGATTTATACGTGGAAAGCTGGTATCAAAAACACCTCCTCAATTAGTTGTCGATGTGCAAGGCGTTGGCTATGAAGTGGAAGCACCAATGACCACTTTTTACGATCTTCCTCCACTAGGAGAAGAGCTTAAATTATTTACCCATTTGGTTGTTAGAGAAGATGCCCATATTCTGTTTGCTTTCTCGACTGAAGCGGATCGAATGATGTTCCGAACCTTGATTAAAGTGAATGGTGTAGGGCCTAAATTGGCTTTGACTATTCTTTCTGGACAAAGCGCAGATGAATTTCACCGCTGTATACATGATAATGATATACAGGCACTTGTGCGTTTACCGGGTATTGGAAAAAAAACAGCAGAACGTCTGATTATAGAGTTGCGGGACAGATTACCCAGTGTAGCTGACGCATCAGACTCCAGCCTGGGAGTCACCTCTTCGAAGATTGCTATTAATAATCCTAAGCAAGAAGCCATCAGTGCATTATGTGCATTAGGATATAAAACGCAGGATGCCAGTAAAATGGTGCATGCCATTCCGCAAGAAGACAAAAGTTGTGAAGATATTATTCGGCTTGCACTGCAGGGAGCTGCAGGTAAATGATTGAAAGTGATCGTCTGATTTCAGCAAATAGTGCAATGGATGAGGAGCGACAGGACAGGGCTATTCGACCAAAACGTCTGGCCGACTATGTGGGACAAAAGGAATTACGCCTACAAATGGAAATTTTTATTAAAGCGGCAATAGCAAGAAATGAAGCGTTAGACCATGTATTGATTTTTGGCCCTCCCGGGCTAGGAAAAACCACTCTTTCCAATATTATTGCCACTGAAATGGGTGTTAATATTCGACAAACCTCAGGCCCTGTTTTAGATAAAGCAGGTGATGTGGCCGCGTTATTAACGAATCTTGAAGCTCATGATGTTTTGTTCATAGACGAAATTCATCGGTTAAGCCCTGTCGTTGAAGAAGTTTTATATCCAGCCATGGAAGATTATCAAATCGACATTATGATTGGGGAAGGACCGGCTGCAAGATCCATCAAACTTGACTTGCCTCCTTTTACCCTAGTGGGAGCAACTACCAGAGCCGGTTTGCTTACATCACCATTAAGAGATCGTTTTGGCATCGTTCAGCGACTGGAGTTTTATTCTGTACCAGAACTAGCAAGTATTGTTGAGCGTTCGGCAAAAGTGTTGGGGATTAGCATTGAGTCTGATGGAGCAAATGAAATAGCCAGACGATCCAGAGGTACTCCGCGTGTTGCAAATCGATTATTACGGCGAGTGCGTGATTATGCTGAAGTAAAAAGTAATGGCGATGTTACTAAAAAGATTGCCGGGTTAGCGCTTGAAATGTTAAAGATTGATAACAATGGATTTGATTCTTTGGATCGTAAATTACTATTGTCCATGATTGAACTTTTTGATGGTGGCCCGGTAGGATTGGACACTCTGGCTGCTGCCATTAGTGAAGAACGGGGAACTATAGAAGATGTACTGGAACCTTATTTGTTACAGCAAGGTTTTATTATGCGTACCCCCCGAGGGCGTATTGTTACGCCAAAAGCTTATCTTCATTTTGGTTTAAAAGCCCCAGAGAAAGAGCCGATAAGCGAAAATATTTTTCAATAAACAACAATCAACATGAAAATTTTCCATTGGCCTGTTAGGGTATATTACGAGGATACCGATGCAGGCGGTGTGGTGTTTTATGCCAATTATCTGAAGTTTTTTGAACGTGCAAGAACTGAAATGTTACGCAGCATGGGGTTTGAGCAGGATCAATTAATTGTGGAACAAAAACTAATTTTTGTTGTCAGATCGGTACAAATTGATTATTTAGCCCCCGCCCGATTTAACGAATGTGTTGATGTAAGTGCTGAAATTACCCTGGCAAAAAAAGTAAGCCTTAATTTTGAGCAAGTCATTACCAGGGATAAGCTGGTATTGTGTAAAGGGAAAGTACGTATTGCCTGCCTGGATTCCGAAACCATGAAACCTAAAATAATCCCCGATTATCTTTTACAAAAGTTAACCAATGACTAACGATTTATCGATTTACCATCTAATTGCAAATGCCAGCTTTGTTGTGCAGTTTGCGATGTTTATTTTATTAACTGCTTCGGTGGTTTCATGGACATTTATATTTAACAAGCGTAAAGAGCTAAAACAGGCGTTCGCTGTTACCGAAGAATTTGAAGAAGCATTTTGGTCAGGACGCGAATTATCTGATTTATATAAAAAATTAGCTGCAAATGAATTTGAACCGGAAGGCATAGAAAAGATATTCCTGGCCGGGTATAAAGAATTTTCCAGAATGCGACAGAAAGAAGATGTAGCGCCCGTAGTTCAGGTGGAAAGTGCGCAACGGGTCATGCGCATAGAGCTTACACGGGAATTAGACCGACTGGATGAAACTTTGCCATTTTTGGCAACAGTCGGTTCAACCAGTCCTTATGTCGGTTTGTTTGGCACTGTCTGGGGGATTATGAATTCATTTCGAGCCTTAGGTGATGTTAAGCAGGCAACTTTAGCGAATGTTGCTCCTGGTATTGCTGAAGCATTAATTGCTACGGCAATTGGTTTGTTTGCAGCGATTCCAGCAGTTGTCGCTTATAACCGTTTTTCAACCAGACTGGATCGATTGACCGGGCGTTATGAATTGTTTGTTGATGAGTTTGTGGTGTTATTACAAAGGCAGGCGCATAGTAAATGAGTCGTCGAATAGCGCGTAGAAAACCCATGTCAGAAATCAATGTCGTCCCTTATATTGATGTCACTTTGGTGTTATTGATTATTTTTATGATTACTGCACCGTTGGTACAAACAGGGGTTGATGTTGATTTACCACAAGCAGATACCTCCCCTGTACAACAAGAAAATGAACCCCCCATTATTGTATCTATTAATAAACAAGGACAATATTTTATTGATATTGGCGCACAGGAAGATGAGCCAGTAACTGCAAGTGATTTGTTATATAGAGTAGCCGCTGTATTAAGGAATAAACCAAAAACGCAAGTTTATATCAGAGGTGATCATACGGTTGCCTACGGGAAAGTGGTAACGGTAATGGCGGCTTTAAAAAATGCCGGTGTGCCCAGTGTCGGACTAATGACGAGTTCATTTGACTGAGCGTATGAATACAATTCAAAAATTTTACCTGTCCTTCGGCTTGGCATTATCTTTACACGTAACTATTTTGGTAATGTTTGGGATTAGCTTTAGTAATGAACCTGATATTACTAAACAAAAGCCGCTGCCTGAGATAATTCAAGCATCTATGCTAGATGATGACAAAATCATGGAAGAGGCAAATCGGTTAAAGATAAAGGAAGAAAAAAAGCAATTAGCACTGAAAAAACAACAGCAGAATCTGGATAATAAACGAAAAAAAGAGCTGCAACTTTTGCAGGATACCAAGAAAAAAAGACTGCAAGAAGAAAAAAAGGCCAAGGAATTAGAAAGAATTCATAAGGCGCAGGTATTAAAAGAACAGCAAAAACTGAGCGTAATAAGGAAAGAAAAGGCTTTAGAAGCGGCACGCTTGTCAAAAATAAAACAACAGAAAGCAGCAGAAAAAAAGCGATTGGATGATTTGCATAAGGCCGAGAAAAAACGTCTGAATGATTTACGCATAGCCAAGGAAAAAAAGCAGCTGGCAGAAAAGAAAAGAAAGCAAGCCGAAATAGCAAAACGTAAAGCAGTAGCGGCTGAAAAGGCTGCTGCCAAAGCAGCTAATATAAAGGCGCAAGCTGCTGCAGCTAAGGCAAAAGTAGAGAAAGACAGGCAAGCAATAATTAATTCTACTATAGCAATCAAAAGAACAGTTAGCAGTAAATGGGTTAGGCTAAAGTCATTTGCTAAGGGGTTAAGTTGTACAATACGTGTTAAGTTGTTGCCCAGTGGTGATGTTATGGATGTAACAGTTGTTGGGGAAGGTAGTGGTGATACTATTTTTGATCGCTCAGCTGAAAATGCAGTGCGTAAAGCATCTCCATTACCCGTACCCAAAGATAGGGCTGTGTTTACTAGAAACTTTAGGGTTTTTACATTTGAATTTAAACCGGAATGAATATTAAGCAGATAGAGTGAGTTTTAACTGTGACAAATTCCCACTGAGTAAGTAAATTACTCTCGTAATATTTTGAATTTTGAGTCTAATCGTAAGTTATGCATTTTTTATTAAGAACAATCTTGTTTATTAGTTTATTTGGGTTTCATATCCCTTCTCAGGCTGAATTAACTATAGAAATTACCAAAGGTGTGGAAACAGCGGTTCCAATTGCTGTCGTTCCATTTGGTTGGCAGGGTGGGGTGACTCACTCACCTATAAATTTATCATCTATAATTCAGGCTGATTTAAACCGTAGTGGTTTGTTTAAGACCCTGGCTGAACGTGATATGTTGACTAAGCCTACCTTGGCTGAAAAAGTACGATATAGAAACTGGCAGGCTTTAGGACAGGAATATCTGGTGATTGGCAAAGTAAATGAAGTTGCCGGCAAATACCAAGTGCAGTTTCAATTGTTTGATGTATACAAAGGTGAGCAGATATTTGGGCGTCGGTTTACTTTTTCTACAAATGAATTTAGGAGAGCGGCTCATCACATCAGTGATTTGGTCTATGAAAAGTTAACAGGTAAAAAAGGCGTTTTTAGTACCCGAATTGCCTATGTGACTACAAGTGTGCAAGCGAATAATAAAAAACTATACCAGTTGTTAGTTGCTGATGCAGATGGATTTAACCCTAAAATTATTGATTCATCTGTACGTCCTTTAATGTCTCCTTCCTGGTCGGCAGATGGAAAAAAGATTGCTTATGTTTCATTCAAAAATAAACGTTCAGCTATTAAAATACAAACACTGGCATCGGGTAAAAGAATTACTGTTGCAGCTTATAAAGGCATGAATCAGGCACCTGCTTTTTCTCCAGATGGCTCACGTTTAGCATTGACATTGTCTAAAGATGGCAGTCCGGATATTTATATTCTAAATCTGAAGAATAGAATGCTTTTGAAGTTGACCCAAAGTTTTGGTAATGATACTTCGCCTTCATGGTCTCCGGATGGAAATACAATTATCTACACTTCAAATCGTGGAGGAAAGCCTCAATTGTATACAGTTCCAAGTACCGGGGGTAGGTCGATGCGTTTAACTTTTGAGGGAGACTATAACGCCAGAGGGAGTTTCTCGCGAGATGGAAAAAATATTACCATGGTACACGGGAATCACGGTGACTTTAGAATAGCTGTTATGGATTTGGCAACACGTACTTTTAATGTTCTAACTGCGGGTAGAAATGACGAGTCACCCAGTTTTTCACCGAATGGCGATATGGTTTTATATGAATCCCGAAAAGGTAATAAAAAGGTGCTTTCTACAGTATCAGTGGGTGGAGGTCGGCAAGTGGATCTAGAGTTTGAGGGTGGAAATGTAACTAAACCAGCCTGGTCACCCTAGTACAAGTTGTATTTTGGAACAGATTATTTTTTCAATGGAGTATATTTAAGATGAATTTAATTAAAATAGTGCTAACTTTTTTAATGGGTGCTGCAATCTTGTCAGGTTGTAGTTCAACAGGAGATAAAGACGGTAGCTTGTTGGAGGGTGCGCAGAATGGTGTAAACGATATATCTGCAAATGGTATAGCTGAAGGGTCACAATTTTCTGAAGACCAATTTGGTGCTAACGGTTTAGGGAATGATGAGTTTGGTGTAGGTAACTTAGGGCCAGAATTTAGGGATCCAGCAAATCCACTCTCTCAACAAACTATCTATTTTATGTTTGATAGTAGTCAGGTTCAACAGGACTTTATTCCTGTAATTGCAGCACATGCACAATATTTAGTAAGCCATCCTGCACAACATATTATTCTTGGAGGCCATACAGATGAGCGAGGTTCTGCTGAATATAATATCGCCTTGGGTGAACAACGTTCAAAATCTGTTTATCGAATGATGAAAGTCCAGGGTGTTTCTGATACCCAGCTAGAAGTTGTGAGTTATGGTGAAGAAAAGCCAGTTGCTGATGGCATGGATGAGGCATCATGGCAACAGAATCGCCGTGTTGAACTTTTGTATCAGGGTCAGTAAATGAAAAAATCGATTATTTTAATGTTATGCGCTTGTTCAAGCGTTTACGCTGAACCCAGGGTATTATTACCTCCTGTCGTTGACAATTCTACTTATCCGGGTGGTTCAGCGTATAGTTCATCAGCTCCTTCCAATAATGCCATGTATGAAGTATTAGGGCGTTTGGAACAAATGCAGATTGAAATTCAACAGCTTAGAGGTGTTGTAGAAGAACAGTCTCAAACAATTATCGATCTAAAAAAACGACAGAGTAATATTTATTCGGATCTGGATTTACGGTTACAAGAATTGACTGGAGGTCATGTTAAGACTGTAGCTAGTGTAGATTCAGAAACGAGTGTTGGTAATAGTAAGTCATCTGTTGAAAACTCGGTTGATAATGCAATAGTGGCTAAAGGTGTTAAGGAAACGGCTGCACCAGTTAAACAAGATTCTAAACTGAATGAAATTGTCGACGAGGCGCCTGTTCTAAACCAAAAAGAAATGTATCAATCTGCGTATGAAACCCTAAGGAATGGTCATAATACCCGAGCAATTTCTGCGTTTAAGACACTTTTAGCAGAATTTCCAGCGGGTGAATATGCCGATAATTCGCAGTATTGGTTAGCAGAAGCCTATAAGGTTAATCAGGATTTAAATTCAGCAAAAGCTGCATTTACCAAAGTAGTTACTCAGTATAGTAACAGTCCAAAAGTACCGGATGCACTATTGAAACTAGGGTATATTGAGTTAGAGCAGAATAATAAAGCTAAGGCAAGAGACTATTTGACTCAGGTCACAGTAAATTATCCTGGCACAACTGCTGCGCACCTTGCTGCTAAGAAGTTGAGGCAAATTGAGGATATTCAACCTTGAACCTAAATCAATCAGTTGAATATTCAGTTTATGTCTAAGTAAGTGATGGTAAATTGTATAATGATTTAGCTTATTTAAAAATAACAATGTAGGTTGTTGTTCTTAATGTATGGCAAAGTTCATCAACAATAGCAGCAATTAGTCATTAGAAACTGTCATTTCGACCAGCGGGAGAAATCTTTCATTTGGGTTATGAGTTTAAACATGCAGATTCTTCTTGTTACTCGGAATGACAAAACATGCTGAAGTTCACTAACTTTTTTTATTTTATCTCACCCGTAAGGTGAGTATTATACGCTGCAAGGATTTATCTAGCTTAAATGGAAAAAATGTTAAAAATTACAGAGATATTTTATTCTCTGCAAGGTGAAACCAATACTGTGGGTTTGCCTACTGTATTTGTACGCTTAACAGGTTGTCCCTTGAGATGTTCTTATTGTGATACAGCCTATGCTTTTAGCGGGGGTAAAAAGCAAACATTAACAGAGGTTGTTGAGCAGGTTAACAAATACCAAGCCAGGTATGTCACAGTAACTGGTGGTGAGCCGTTGGCTCAGTTTGCATGTCATGAGTTAATGACAAGACTTTTGGATAAAGGGTACGTCGTTTCATTAGAGACCAGCGGGGCAATGGATATTTCTTCTGTTGACCCTCGGGTGGTAAAGGTGATGGATCTAAAAACACCCAGCTCTGATGAATCAGAGAAGAATCTTTATCAAAATATTGAAAACTTAACTGAAAAAGATCAGGTGAAATTTGTGATTGCCAATATGGAAGACTATCTATGGTCAAAGTCTATAATGGACAAATATAAGTTATCTGATCATTGTGGAATTTTGTTCTCACCCGTAACGGGGCAAATGAACCCGACAGAATTAGCTGAAAAAATTATACAGGATAACTTGCCGGTACGGTTTCAAATACAGCTACATAAATACCTTTGGGACGATGCTCAAGGTAAGTAATAAAACCAGAAAAAACAATGCAAAAAAAAGCAATAATCCTATTATCAGGAGGGCTAGATTCTATTACCGTATTGGCCCAAGCCAAAAAAGATGGTTACCAATGTTATGCCTTAAGTTTTGAATATGGACAGAAACATAATGCTGAAATAAATGCAGCAAGAGAAATCGCAAAATACTATCAGGTTGTATCACATAAAGTAATTAATCTTGGACTAGGGGCCATTGGTGGCTCAGCATTAACAGATGATCATATAGCTATACCAGATAGCCCACAAACAGGTATACCGGTTACTTATGTACCTGCCAGAAACACTGTTTTTTTGTCTTTTGCTTTAGGATGGGCGGAAGTGCTGGGTTTACATGATATTTTTATTGGTGTAAATGCAGTTGATTACTCAGGTTATCCAGATTGTAGACCTGAATTTATTGAAGCATTTCAGGTGTTGGCCAATTTAGCTACCAAGGCGGGTGTTGAAGGGACAGAGATTAAAATACATGCCCCTCTAATTAAATTAAGCAAAGCTGAAATTATTAAAAAAGGAACACGTTTAGGCGTTGATTATAAACACACAGTTTCATGTTATGCCGCTGATAAAGAAGGAAGAGCTTGTGGTGTATGTGATGCTTGTAGAATAAGGGTTGCAGGCTTTAAAGAAGCGCATGTGGAAGACCCTACTTGTTATCAATAGTTGGTTTTAGGGCTTTCTCCCCTGTATTTTTTGATTTAGGCTAGGATAAACTAAAATTTGTTCTAAACTTAAGAGAATGAATTATCAAATATACAGGATGAGTTAATACATGAATGTAGGTCAAACGAAGTCTCAATTTGTTGCTGTTGCTTCAATTGCGGCTGAATTGAGTGCTGTTATGGATGTTGCTAAAGAAATTTCATTGGCCGCAGCAAATGCGAAAGCTATCGCTTTTAGAGCGGGCGAAAAGGCAAAAGGATTTCAACCCATTACTGATTTTATTAACGAATTAGCAAAAGAAACAATTGAATTGGTCAATACGATCAATGAACATGCATTGTTGTTGTATCAATTGACTGTTAATGAATACCGAATGACGGATACATACAATAAATTTGAAATGGTAGCGTCTCAGGCAAAAGGTGCTGCTTATGCAGACTCTCTTGATCAGCCCTTATTCAGTGCGCATCATAATATGGTCGAGTGCAAGCGCGACTTTAAATCTAATGTGACACAACTTCTAGATCAACTCGCTGAAGTGATGCATCCCGCCAGGGCTGCACGTGTCATTGCTGCAAACTCACGTATTGAAGCATCTCAAGCCGGGGAATATTTGCTTAGTTTACAAGCCGTTGCTGAGAGTGTAGATAATGCAGCGCAGGTCATCCACGATAATGTACAAAGATGTCGAAGTGCTTTATCAGTAATTGACCTGATTGAATAACCACATAACTGTTTAAATTCTATATTACACTCTAAAGAGGCCTGTTTTAAATGAAAATGACCAATATTTACGAAGGATCGTACCAGTGGGTAATGTTTGGCCGGGATGTCAATAAGCCTGACAAAATAATCGATACTAATCAATATATGGTTAGAACTGCAAATCGTTGTTTGTTAATAGATCCAGGGGGCGTTGAATTGTTTGCACCTATGCTGGCAGCAGTGTTGCATTATACGCCAGTTGATCAGATTACTGATTTATTTGCATCGCATCAGGATCCAGACATTATTTCGTCTCTAGGTCTGTGGGATCAGGCATTACCCAATGCAAAATTACATGCTTCGGCATTATGGGAAGGTTTTATTAGGCATTTTGGTTGCGAAAGTATCGAATACGTTGCGATAGGTGATGGTGGTGGAAGCATAGATTTGGATGAAATAACCTTACAGGTCATACCTGCACATTATATGCATTCTTCGGCTAATTTTAATATTTACGATCCACAGGCAAAAATTTTAATGTCGGGTGATATTGGCGCAGCATTGGAAGAGCCGGGTGCCCCTATCTTTGTAGATAATTTTGATACACATGTTGAAAAGATGCGTTTTTTTCATCAACGATGGATGCCTTCAAATCAGGCTAAACGAGTCTGGATTGATAGAGTAAGAGAGCTGGATATCGATATATTAGCACCACAACATGGCAGAATGTTTAAAGGTGATGATGTAAAACGTTTTCTTGATTGGTTCGAGTCGTTACAAGTTGGAATTGCTGTTTAATAGAGATAGATTTGGAACAGAATGTTTGATTTTTACTTGAATAAATTACTTGCCAAACATAAAAAAAACTTTATAATAGTAATTCTTTGTTGGGTCGCTAGCTCAGTTGGTAGAGCACCGCACTTTTAATGCGATGGTCGACGGTTCGAATCCGTCGCGACCCACCATATAATACTTATGAATCAAGCGGTTACCGGTAGTTCGGGAGCTGCTTTTTTATGCCCATCGTAATGGTTGGGACGGGATGGCAGATATATTGCTCCTGCAATATGTGCATTTTTACCATCCGTGGCAGTCAAGGCCTGAGCCTTTGTCAAAGAGGAGCCGAACTTGCCTTTCTCATGCTAGATATGGGGGGGTAAGATGTCGTAGCCAGCTTTGGGATTAATTGCGAGGCCGGAATTGATCGTTGTTCATAGCGGACTGAAGTCAGCTCTACAAAAAGTTTATCCATCAAACCAAAATTGCTATAGTATTAGTGACATATTTGTTTATAGAATTTCATTTAGGATCCCCAGCTTTTTTGCAGCATAGCAACTAACTTATATTTTTACAAAATATGGTAGCACTGCCAAACCTACACCAGTAGCTACAAGTAGGTATATGTTTGTAATAAAATACGGAAATACAAATAGAGCAATACCGACAACGAGTGGAACTACTGCCCTTTGTTTTTTACCATACGTAAAATATCCAAGACCAATTGCTCCGAATAGCATTCCCCAAATTAGTAATGATGTACCTATCATTTTAAATTTTACCAATTATTCTATTTGGCTCAACAAGTTGTTATCTAGACCGAGTTATCTTATACGCTAGTCTATATAATTTAGCAAGAAACTGTTTTCTCCGCTATGAAATGAGTCTAAACTGACAAAATCAGCGAATCTGTTCATGATGTAGAAATGAAAATATTGTTGAATTATTTAATCGATTTTATCTGATACTTTAATAACAAGACTGACTCGACGGTTTTGTTCTCTACCTTCTTCAGTTGAATTATCTGCAATAGGTTTGGTATCACCATAGGTTATCGCTCTCAAACGTGACGCATTCAGTTTTTGTGATGCAAGAAAATGTAAAACACTTGTTGCTCTTGCAGCACCCAGCTCCCAGTTTGAAGGGAATGTAGTTGTTTTTATAGGCCGGTTATCGGTGTGTCCTTCTATATAAATCAAACCCGAAGACTTAGCTAATAAAGGAATGAGTTTTTTTAACAGGGCTGCACCTTTATCTAACAAGGTGGCGGCAGACGATTTAAAAAGAATTTTGTCCTGAATTTCAAGTTGAGCATAACCATGAGTGACTTTCATGTCAACTGCGTCTATAAGCCCCAGTTCTTCTATTGTTTTTCTGAGTTGGTTTTGAATTTTTTCTTCGCTGAGCGGATGATCTTGTTGTTGATCAGTTTGACTGGGTTTGACTTCAGGTTTGTCGATGTTTTTGGCTTCAATTATTTCTTCTTTAGGCGTTGGTGTCTGCTTTTTAGGCTGAAAAACTTGTGACGGCTTTGGTTCTAAGAATGGGGGGGGAAGGGGGGGCTGTTTTTGTTGGTTTTCAGCTGATGAATTGCTGGGGTCAGGATGAGTGGTAGGTATTTTGATGTCAGCTATGCTTGAACGGCTTTTCTTTACCGCAGCTGGGGTCTTTGGTTGCTGCTGAATAATTTGTTTTTTTGTGTTTTTTTGTTCGGTTTCAAAATCACTAAGCGCCATTAATGTAATAACAAGCATAATAATTAAAACAAAAACATCTATATAAGTTAGTAACCAATTTTGTTGCTGGTTATTGGACTGCTGATAGATTTCTTCAATAGATAATGATGCTTCATGTTTATTGTATGAGGAGCTGCTCATTTTATTTCCAGAGTTTCCAGTTCATTATCAAAATTGGCAATGAATGAATTGAGTGTTTCCCTAACAAAAGAAGGTGTGCGACGATCAGCAATCAGTGTAATTCCTTCCATGACCATGCTCATAATCATAATACGTTGCTCGGTTCTTCTTTCTAATTTAACTGCGATTGGATTAAAAACCAGATTTGCAAGCAGCAAACCGTAAAATGTTGTGATTAATGCAACTGCCATGTTAGAAGTGATGGCGCTGATGTCTTTCATTTCTATGATTTCCAGCATGTTAATTAGTCCGACTAAGGTGCCAAGCATACCAAATGCAGGGGCGTAGGAAGCGAGACTATAAAAGATATTAGATTCAGCTTTTTCTTTGGCTCGTAGGCGAGCAATCCTCCATTTCAATAAAGCAAGAATGTCATCTATAGGTGTTTTATCAACTATTAATTGGAATCCAGTTTTTAGATAGGGGTTGTTAATTGACTCAATGACATTTTCTATAGCAATAGAGTCTCGTTGAAACCACATTTTTGCTACAGCAATGATCTCATCGGCTTCTTTTTTCGGGTTTAAACTTTCATAATAGAAGATGAGTTTGACTGATCTTATTCCTTGTTTAATATCTCTTAAAGGGTAGCTTAGGAACACTGCTGCAACTGTTCCGACTATAACAATGACAAACCCGGGTAAATTAAAAAATGTTAAGGGGTCATTAGCCGCATATAAAATAATAAAAATTAAAAGTAATATGCTAAAAATTATGCCTAATGCCGTTGAATAGTTAACAGTATTCTTTTTTAAATAGAGAGAATGTACCCAGATTTTTTTTTTCATACTAAGATAATAGCAAAACTAATTAAAAAAATAGTACAAAATATTAAAAATTAAGGTAAAAAAGATCCCTATTCTCATTTAGAACGAATAAAAACCAATGGAGTCTTGGCTGTATAATGGATTGCGAACAAACTGTTCATCTCACAATGGGTGCGGCCAAGTCTTATGACTAAATAACTCTACCAACTTAGGAACGCGCATAAAATAAGTTGAGTGTAGCTATTAAACTCAATACTTTGCACAGCTGGATAGGTAAATATACTAGATACGTGGGGAATAACAAAAAACAGCGTACCGATCAACATTTGTATGATAACTTAATAACCATCCGCTTAAAGCGAGTGGTTATTTAGTATAAGGCAGTATTATTTTTAATCTACATCTATGTATACAATAATTGTTAGGGAAGAGATGAAAAATCGAGATAAGACAAATAGTTATGAGTGAGTCTACACTTAGGCAAGTTGTATTAGATACCGAAACAACAGGTCTAAATCCACAAGAAGGGCATCGAATTATAGAAATAGGCTGTGTTGAACTAGTCAATCGACGGTTAACGCGGAACACCTTTCACGTCTATATAAATCCAGATCGTGTCATAGACCAGGGGGCGATTGAAGTTCATGGTATTACCAATGAATTTCTGCAGGATAAACCTCGATTTGAAGATATAGTCGATGATTATTTGGCTTTTACAGAAGGGGCCGAATTAATAATTCACAATGCGCCGTTTGATGTAGGATTCTTAAATCATGAACTGGCTTTGCTAAAAGGAGCAAAAATAACTGTTGAAGATGAAAGTACTATTTTTGATACCTTGCCTTTTGCCAGAAAAAAATACCCTGGAGCGAGAGCCAGTTTAGATGCGTTATGTAAACGTCTGGGAATAGATAATAGTCATAGAGAATTGCACGGTGCATTGTTAGATGCCGAGATTTTAGCCGAGGTATATCTGTCCATGACGGGAGGACAGTTTTCCTTGCTTGATTTTGACGAGGGAAGTAAAGAGCAAAAACAGCAAATAGTTCGTCTGTCCGCAGATAGACCAAAATTAAAAGTGATTAATTGTTCTGATGAAGAGTTGCAAGCCCATCAGCAACGACTGGAAGCAATAGAAAAAGCCAGTGGTGAGTGTCTTTGGAATAAATAAGGTACTGGACTCCCTATTTACACTGCTGAAACAGTAGGGCAGCAAGACACCGGCTCTATCGTACAAAGATATTTTGAGATGTTGCTGAACAAAAAAATAATAGTCACCACAAAGAAAATAAACTTCATGGTGAATAATACATAAACGGTCTATGAGCTATCAGTGCATAGGGGGTAAGTTTATTATTTGCCTGGATTGTTTTTTGAACGTCTGGACGACGATCCTACGCGCTTTTTGCTTTTTGCTTTTTTGATTAATGCTTTATCCATTAATGAAATGTTTAATTGCTGTCCGGCAACCCTTACTTTTTTCAATTCCTGAAATAGTTCCTTAGGCATGCCGGCAGGTAATTCAACAGTACTGTAATTTTCTTCAATATTAATACGAGCAATATGATCGCCGTCAATGCCGGTTTCGTTAGCAATAGCGCCTACAATATTGCCGGGTTTAACACCATGGCTATTTCCTACTTCAATACGGAATAATTCCATTTTTATATTAGAATTACTCTCTCTGTTACGTCTGGGTTTGCGCTCACTACGATCTCTGCGGCTGCTGCCACGTTCATTGAGTTCACCCTGTCTATCATTGCGCTCTTTACGTGCTCTTTTGGGGATGTCTTTGATTAACAGAGGAGTATTTCCCTGAGCTATTTTAGCCAGAGCAGCTGCTATTTCAGCAGCGGGAACATCATGTTCAGTTTGATATTGTTCGATCAGTTGGGTAAAGAAACTAAGCTCTTCACCTGCAAGTGTATCGGTAATGCGTTGTTTAAAACGAGAGATACGCGCATTATTAATGAATTCTGTTGAAGGTAGTTGCATTTCTTCAACTTTTTTCTTTGTTGCTCGTTCTATATTGCTTAATAAACGTTTTTCTCTAGGGGATACAAATAAAATAGCATCACCCGTGCGTCCGGCACGGCCAGTTCTTCCGATACGATGAATATAAGATTCTGTATCGTATGGGATATCATAGTTAACCACATGAGTGATACGGTCTACATCCAGCCCTCTGGCAGCAACATCGGTGGCAATCAGAATATCCAATTTTCCTTGCTTCAGATTATTAATGGCTCTTTCACGTAATTGTTGTGACATGTCACCATTAATTGCAGAGGCTGAATGGCCTCGGGCTTCCAGCTTTTCTGCTAATTCTATGGTTGCAGTTTTGGTACGCACGAAAATAATCATGCCGTCATATTCTTCGGCTTCCAGAATACGAGTCAAGGCATCTAATTTATGTACACCACTAACAAACCAGTAGCGTTGGCGTATATTCTCCGCTGTAGCCGTTTTGACCTTGATTGTTATTTGCTCAGGGCTATGCAGATACTTTTGTGCAATTTTTCGGATAACAGTGGGCATGGTTGCAGAAAAAAGAGCAATTTGTCTTTTTTCTGGAATTTGTTCAAGAATCCATTCCACGTCATCTATAAAGCCCATGCGTAACATTTCATCGGCTTCATCAAGTACCAGCGTGTTTAACTGACCCAGTTTCAGCGTGCCTTTGCGCATATGGTCCATAACCCGGCCTGGTGTGCCGACTATGACATGAACACCTCGTCTAAGTTGGCGTAATTGGGTGCTATAATCCTGACCGCCGTATATAGGTAGAACATGAAAGCCGTTTAGTTTGGATGCATAACCCTGAAAAGCCTCAGCAACTTGAATGGCCAGTTCACGAGTAGGTGCTAAAACCAGAACTTGTGGATTTTTTTGCTTAAGATCTATTCGAGATAAAATTGGCAATGCAAAAGCTGCTGTTTTTCCTGTGCCTGTTTGTGCTTGTCCAAGAACATCTCTACCATCCAGCATAAAAGGTATGATTTGAGCCTGAATAGGTGATGGAGTTTCATAACCCGCATTTTCAACGGCTTTTAGTACGGGTTCTATTAAATCTAAATCACGGAAGGAGGGTAGCGATATATTATCGTTTTCGGACATTCAAATACCTGTGGAATGGGCTGTGGTGGAGGTGAAAAATATGTAACCGGATATTATATGTTTTATCAATAATAAAAGATATGTTTTTTTTAAATTTATACATACTCTCGAAATTTTGATTTTCAGGTCTTAAATAGCTAATGATATGTTAGTTAAACGTTAGGGATTGTCGCTACCACCTCATTTCTATGGATGGGAAAGGAGGAGCAACAGATAATATTTGTAAATAATTATTAACCTATCACAGGTAACTCTCGATTTTTGCATTTGTGGATAAACTTCACAAACGGTGTCATTCCGACCAACGGGAGGAATCTTGAGTCACAACACGTTTTTAAGCAACAAGATTTCTCGGCAACACCACTTCGCTGCTCCTTGGTAACTGTTCCTCGGTAATAGCTCCTGCATTACTCTACCTACGGGCTCCTGCCTTAGTGCGTTACCCTACTACATGCCGTCCATGGCATGATGTATTGCCCTACTTCCAGTGTAAATCACAGGGAGGTGGTGAATGCAGATATTGCAAGGAACAATATATCTGTCCATTCAAGTCGTCCCGTTGGTCGAAATGACAATACTTAAAGTTAGCTATATAAGTTTGACCATTGTAGATATTCAAGCTGATGTTAATGATTGATGGTACTTCCCTGCTATGATTATTGCTACATTTTAGAAGTAATAGTATAAGATATGCTCAGCCTGGTTTGGAAAATATCATTTCTGATTAATATCACGGTATTTCAACGGGGATTCAGTGGTGGATGGAGTTTTTCCTACCCGCTAAAAATAGTAGCACCACAATAATAATAATAAAAGGAGAGTTACCATGTTTCAGCAAGTTCTTTATCGCATCATTTTGCTCGTGTTCCTGTCGATGTCTGGCAGTGTATTGGCTCATGAAAATTTCAGTAATATCTACATTTTCGGTGACAGCCTTTCGGATAACGGCAATTTAGTTGAATTCCCCCAGGCGGGTTTTTTGAATTACTCACCTTATGACCAGGGGTTCAGTAATGGCTTGCGGGCGGTGGAAGTGTTGGCAGAAGAGTTGGGGTTGCCGGCAGAGCCGTCGAAGCACTTGACTTCTGCAATCGGTCCAGTGGGAACTAATTTTGCTGTTGCCGGAGCACGGGCTGTGACTTTGGGGGTTGCACCGACTATCGACCTACCTACGCAAATTAATACGTTTCTTTTCAGTAGGGGGGGAGTGGCTCCATCGGATGCACTTTATGTGGTGTTTATAGGCGGCAACGACATTCGCGATGCCAGGGATACTTATGATGATTCTACCGCAGCAGACATTATTACTGAGGCATCTGGTGGTGTGGCTGATGCGCTGAGAGATCTTGCGAGTTTTGGTGCCCAACATATTTTGCTGGTTAATGTAACAGATATTGGTGCAATTCCGGAAACAAATTTGCTAGCAGAGGCGATTGGAGATGCAGATTTAATTAAACGGACTACTAAGTTGACAAAAATGTTCAACAAGCAGGTCAAGAAAGCGGCACACAGAATAGAGCACGAGTTTGACCTCAATATTATACGGTTTAATGCCTTTCGCTTCTTTCAATTGATTGTGGAAAATAGTGAGGAGCTTGGATTCACCAACAATGAGGATGCCTGTTTCTCTACTGAGACGTTACTTACAACCGGTCTGGCAGTGTACCATCCTGACTGTAGTATTTTTGATATCGATAGTTTTGTGTTCTTCGACGAGATCCATCCCACTGCACAGACTCACCAGCTAATTGGCCAGGCGATGGCGGAAGTCGTTTTGGAGCATTTCGAGTAAGAACATAACGACTAAGGAAATATGATAACCGGCCAGTTCGAGTCCGAAAGTTGATTTCGGGCTCGACTTAATTCAACAGGAAATTATCCAGGGTATTGATTTGTACATAAATCTAGTTGAGTATACTTAATCTAGGTTGTTTTCTAGCCGGATTATTCATTTTTTTAGGTTTACGCGCCTGATTTGAGTTTCTATTGGGACGTGGTTTCAGTTTTGGTTTTTCTGGCATGGGTGGAACCTCTGCAGAGGACTCAAAACCGGTAATGTGTAACTTGAATTAACCTGGCATCGAACAGTATTAATTCGTCGGTCATATTTGTTTCCAATAAAAAAAACTCAAGCTGATAAACTGCCCTGTATTCTTCATAATAAATTTCTATGGACTTTTTATTTCCAATATATTTTAAATACTACTGCTGTGAATACCACACATGAAATTCTTGTTGATTGATGACGACCCGACTGAGAGTTCTTTAACAAAGAAAACTCTTTTAGACAAGTTTGTCGAAGTTCAAATAGTTGAAGTCTCAGAACATGACCAGCTTGAATCCACTTTATCTCAAGCAGACTTTGATCTGGTTATTAGCGAATACCGCCTACGCTGGACAACCGGTTTAAAGTTGTTCAGACAAATCCGCGATCGTTATGCCTGCGTTCCCTTTATCATACTGACCGGTTCCGGAAATGAAGAAGTTGCCGTTGCAACGATAAAGGCGGGTGTGGATGACTACCTGAGTAAAGTCAATCGCCTGCATTTAAATAATGCAGTGATGCAATGTTTAAGTAAAGTAGCTGGCAAAAAAATTTGCCATGCGAAAGAAAATAGCGTCTTGTTATGTGAAAAGTGGGATCTTGCCATTTCCCGGTTAACTTCCGATTTCGCCTATTCCATGCGCATCTCTGCTGATGGCAAACTCATTTTTGAATGGTTTACCGAACCTTTAAAGAAATTTACCCATAATAATCAGCCGCTGCACAAATATGGCCTTCCAGTACACCCAGAAGACAAGGATATTGTTCAACATCATTATGACAAACTGCTGACAGGGTTTGAAGATACTGCTGAATATCGGGTTATCAGCAATAACGGTAACATTCATTTTTTCAGAGATCATGCCTTGCCAATACGCGATTGGAACAAGGGTAAAGTCGTGCGACTATATGGAGCCATCCAGGACATTACCCATCAACGTCAAGCCGAAGACAAGCTACATTTGATGCAATATGCTATGGACTCCTGCAATAACGGTATTGTTATCACCGACAGGAAGGATCGGGATTATGTCATCATTTATGCCAATCAATCGTTTATTCGAATGACCGGTTATTGCATGGATGAACTGCTGGGACGTAACCCCCGTTTTCTGCAAGGAAATGATATCAATCAGCCAGGCATCGTAGATTTGCGTGCAGCATTGACTGATAATCGAGATATTTGCGCTGTCATCCGTAATTATCGTAAAGATGGCAGTTTATTCTGGAACGAAGTCTACGTTTCACCGGTATATAACAAACAGCATAGAATCACCCATTACATTGGTGTTCAAAATGATGTCACCCAACGTGTTGAAATGGATCAATTGATATGTAACAAAGAAGCCAAGATGCGAGCGATCTTTAACAACGTGATGGATGGCATTATTATTGCTAATAATGCCGCTAATATTGAGTCGCTCAACCCGTCTGCAGAAGCCATGTTCGGCTACTCTATCAAGGAGTTACAAGGTAAGTCTGTTGAGCTATTAATTTCAACAGATAAATCTCAACGACTTAAACTCAAAGTGGACCAACTTACTGATCATCCAATCGAAGCATGGGGCTTAAAAAAACAAGGCGTGACCTTCCCTGTCAAAATAGGTATCAGCAAAATAAACTTTGAGCATCATGCTTTGCTCATTTTCACTATTCAGGATATCAGCGATTCCAAACAGGCAGAAAATGCATTGCGAAAACTATCCAGCCATCTAGAACTGGCCCAGGAAGAAGAAAGAACCCGGATTGCCCGGGAAATACATGATGAACTGGGCAGCAAACTGGCTGCGCTCAAAATGGACTTGAGCTGGCTTACCGAAAAACTAACTAAACAACCGTCATCTTATCAATATAAAACTACAGCCATGCACCAGCATATAGATGATGCCATTCATACTGTACAAAAAATAGCCACCGACCTTAGGCCCAGTATACTGGATCACTTAGGTCTATCTGCCGCGATAGAATGGCAGGTTGAGAATTTCATACAGCAATCCGGGCTGGAATGCCATTTGAGTTTACCAGACCAAGTCATTGAAATTGATGAACAACGTGCTACAGCAGTTTTCAGAATTATCCAGGAATCATTAACCAACATCAGCCGACATGCCCATGCTGATTTGGTCAATCTTGACATTCGCTTTATTAATAATACGCTATTGCTGTCAATTGCAGATAACGGTAATGGTATGACTGCATTGCAAATGAATAATCCGGAAAAATTTGGCATTCAAGGTATGCATGAACGAGCCATGCATTTTGACGGCGAACTTTCAATCGATAGCTGTCCCGGTAAAGGATGTACCGTAAGACTCACTCTTCCTCAACATTCTATAAACGACTAAACTTTATGATAAAAGTATTTATTGCCGATGATCATGCTATTGTCAGAGAAGGCCTGAAACAAATTCTTAGCGACATCCCCGATATCGAAGTTTTCCAAGAAGCAGCAAACGGTGATGAAGCGCTTAAAATGATTCGTAATGATGGTTATGATATTTTACTGCTGGATATCGCGATGCCGGGGAAGAATATACTGGAATTGATCAGACTGGCAAAACAACAGCATCCCAACTTACCCATCCTGATTTTAAGCATGTATCCGGAAGATCAATATGCCATTAGAATGTTACGGGCCGGCGCCGATGGCTACCTGTGTAAAGAAAGCGCGCCTGAACGATTGGTTGAAGCAATTCGTAAATTATCTCAGGGCGGCAAATATATCAGTTCTGCACTAACGGAAAAACTGATTGCTGAAATACAACCCAAACAAACTATAGCACATCATAACTTATTGACTGACCGAGAATTTCAAGTGTTCTGCGCCATTGGTGCTGGTCAAGGCGTTACTGAAATTGCCAAAAAAATGTCATTGAGTCCCAAAACAGTGAGTACCTATCGGTCCCGCATATTAAAAAAAATGCACATGCATAACAATGCTGAAATTATCCGTTATGCGGTAGACAATCAACTACTGCATTCGTAAAGTAGTAGGAAAAAACCTATATCATTATCATCCTTTATCTTACAAAACTATAAGTTTTTCTCTGATTTTAAAAACGACAAATCCCATCATACTTAACATGGTTATATTTTGGAGTTTTAAATGCCCTCAGATCTTAATCTTAATGTTTCCCAAGAAAAAATTGCTGTCCTGTCGGAAGTTCAATATATTTTATTGACAACAAATATCAATGAAACAGGCAAACTGCAAAAAATTTGCGATAAATTATTACAAACATTTTCCCTAGACCTAGTCTGGGGTGGACTACTGGAAGCCAATAATCAACTATATGTAAAAGGTGCCGCCGGCAAAAGCGATGAGCATATCAAAGGACTATCGTTGAACAGTTCTGAAATCTCTGCCAATGGCCCGATAACGGAGTGTATAAATAGCATGATGCCTGTGCATTTAGCCAATGGTTTTATGGATATTTGCAAGAATTATTTTGGCGGTTTGCCAAGCAACGTCCAGTCACTTCCCACCCAATTGTATCCATTAATCCTGGATAACCGTTGTATAGGTGTTATCGGTGTCGGAACGCATCAGCCACAGCAATCTTGTACCCACACCTTGTTGCAAATGGTAGTCCAACATATTGGTTTTGCTCTGGGTCTGTTACGCTCGTACATGACTTACAACCCACCTCATCAAGAATTAACGCTAGCTTCTGCCGTTTTTGATTGTGCTCTAGAGGGTATTTTTATTACCGATACAAACGGCAATATTCAGGTTGCCAATGCTTCTGCGAGCCGTATTACCGGTTACCCGAATGATGAATTATTAGGCCAAAATCCGCGGATCTTAAAATCAGACTATCATGATAAACGGTTTTACCAGTCCCTATGGCAATCGATAGCTAAAAACAATCGATGGCAAGGGGAAATATGGAATAAACGCAAAAATGGTCAGGTTTATCCCGAATGGCTGAGTATTTCTCCGATAAAAAATGATCAAGGCGAAGTAGAAAACTATATTGGCATTTTTATTGATATCAGCAAGCAGAAAGAAACTGAAAAAAGACTCATTCATCTGGCCAATCACGATAAATTAACCGGTTTACCTAATCGTGATTTATTTCTTGACCGGCTCAATATGGCTGTCCTGCAGGCCAAACGTGATCAACATCAGATAGCGGTTTTATTTATAGACCTAGATCACTTTAAATATATCAATGATACCTACGGTCATGCACAAGGTGATCAGGTATTGCAACAAGTTGCATCCAGATTAAAAGCCTGTCTCAGAGAAAACGACACACTTGCCCGAATGGGGGGAGATGAATTTACAATCATCTTGAAAGACTTCGACAGTCATCATGATGTGGAATTGATTGCCAATAGAATTAATTCCTCTCTGGACCAACCCATCTTTTTTGGCCAACAGGACGTCTATATTTCCTCTAGTATAGGCATCAGTATTCTACCGGAAGATGGTCTGAGCGCAGAAATTCTGATGAGACATGCCGATACTGCAATGTACCGTGCCAAAAACAATGGCCGTAAGCAGTTACATTTTTTTCATTCCGAAATGGAAGGCTATTCCCGTCAGCGTCTCGAAATGGAACGTCTTTTACGCCGGGCGCTAGAACATGGCGAATTTCAACTCCATTATCAACCACAGTTCGACCTGGGCAGTGGCAAGTTAATCGGTGCCGAAGCTTTGCTGCGTTGGCAACGTCCAGACGCAGGTTTGGTTCCGCCCGACCATTTTATACCGCTGGCAGAAGAAAACGGCATGATTCTGCCCATCGGCGAATGGGTGCTCAAAGAAGTGTGTGAGCAGGCTCGCCGTTGGCAACAGGCCGGCTGGCATTCATTCCGTATTGCGGCCAATCTGTCTGCTCGCCAATTTTCCCAGGCCGGATTAAGTTCGATCATCAGTAATATCCTGACCGATTCTGGCCTGGATCCCAGGTATTTGGAACTGGAATTGACGGAAACAGCTGCCATGCAAAATGTTGAAGCAACCTTACAAACTTTAGTGACACTGAAACAAACCGGTATCAGCCTCTCTATTGATGATTTTGGTACCGGCTACTCTTCCTTAAATTATTTGAAACAATTCCCTCTCGACAGACTCAAAATTGACCGTTCCTTTATTGCTGATATTGCCCAGGACCCAAATGATGCTGCTATTGTTGTAGCCATTATTTCCCTAGCCAACTGCATGGGATTGAAGGTGATTGCCGAAGGCGTTGAAACAGAAGAACAATTAAGATTTTTAAAAATGCATGGATGCCATGAAGCACAAGGTTTTCTGCTTGGTCGGCCGGTCCCTGTCGATCAATTTAACGACTATCTCAAAACTGTTGATCTAATCTAAAAACCCTAAATGTGATACTTATATTTTACCCGTTTTGATGACGTAAATGTGTTGAATACAGATGAACCTAAAACGAACACTCGATTTAACACAAGCGAGCAACTCCTTATCGGACAAGGCACAACCTGCATATAATTGTAGAAGGACTCATATATGTTGAATGATTTATTAGATATTAAGGCTGCAAAAATACTCATAGTTGATGATGATAAAGTTAATTTGGTACTTATCCGTGATGTATTAATAAACAATGATTTCAATAATGTCTATATAACGCAAGATATTCAAAAGGGACTTGCATATTATCAAAATAATATACTGGATTTAGTTTTACTGCGTATTGAAAAGACGACAATTAATCCTATTGAACTAATTAAGGCATTTAATTTAGCTGAATACAGCCCAAATCCGCCATTGGTTGTCATGACTACATGTAATGAAAAGAAAAACCGTTTAAATATACTGAGTAATGGTGCGAAGGATTTTATATGTAAGCCCTTTGATCCAGATGAGTTGTTGATTAGAATTGGAAATTTCTTGGAAATGCACTTAACGCATAAGGAAACTGTCGCGCATACTAATACTCTTGGCCGTATAGTTGAAACCAGGACTAATGACTTACGTGCCACACAAAAAGAAATAATTGAACGTTTGAGTATCGCATCAGAATATAAAGATACTGATACCGGATGGCATACCAAAAGAGTCGGGCTTTATGCTGAATGCTTGGCTAAAGCCATGGGATTTAATTCTATTGTTTGTGAAGATTTGCTGTTAGCTGCGCCATTGCACGATATTGGAAAAATAGGAGTGCCGGATAAAGTTTTACTAAAACCCGGAAAACTTGATGCTGATGAATGGAAAATTATGCGGCAGCATACTTTGATTGGCCATAAGATCCTAAAGAACTCAAAAAGCCGCTTGTTAAAAAATGCAGAAATCATTGCTTTAACCCATCATGAAAGATGGGATGGGCAAGGTTACCCCCAAGGCTTAAAGGATATAGAAACACATTTGTATGGAAGAATTACCAGTATTGTTGACGTCTACGATGCATTGACTATGGTACGCCCTTATAAAAAAGCATGGACAGATGAAGATGCACTAGAGCTTATAAGAAATGGCAAAGGAACTCAATTTGACCCTGAGTTGGTAGATGCTTTTAATTCAGTTAAGGATAAAATTATTTCAATTAAGCATCAATTCTCAGATTTACCTAATTGTTAATTTGATTCTGCAGACAGGGGGTAAAGTTCCCGTTGATCACACTCTACACCTTGTTCCTAAATTCTCAGACTGGACAGTCATTACTTCATGTAATTGATACCAAGGCTATTTGTTTAGCCCAAAACTTAAGTATTCAGATTTTGAGTAGTTAAAAAACCCATATTCCAAGGATGCAAGCAGAATGAAAAAAAACTTATCCATAACGAATTATGAAGTAACTTTTTCTGAAAATGACGAAATTATTTCTACAACTGACCTTAAAGGTGCTATTACAAGTTATAACGAAACATTTTTAAATATCAGTGGTTTCACTGCTCAAGAACTTGATGGTGTTAATCATAATGTTGTTCGTCATCCCGATATGCCGGAAGTGACTTTTGCTGACTTATGGCAACATATGGATGCAAATAAACACTGGATGGGGATCGTAAAGAATAGGTGTAAAAATGGTGACTATTATTGGGTCGATGCTTATGTTACCCCTATTATTGAAAAAGGACAGATAACAGGTTATGAATCGGTAAGAGTGAAGCCTTCGGCAGAAAAGGTGGCACGTGCTGATAAGATTTATCAACAAATCAATGCTGGAAAAGCACCCAAGGTGGGTAGTTTTCTTGATCGACTCACGTTGAGAAGTCGGACTATCCTTGTTAATATAGTGGCTATTTGCACAGGTGCCACGGCTTATTTTGAGACTCCTGCTAATAATATGATTCCTATTATTATTGGCATTGCCGTTAGCATTAGTGTTTTTGTCTTGGGTTCTGCATGGGCATTTTTACCCTTAAAGAAAGCATTAAAAACTGTGAATAAAGACATCAATGATCCACTGATGGCGCTTGTTTATACAGGTCGTTCTGATGAAATTGGTCAAATTCAACTCTCGGCTGAACTGCTTAGAGCGAAGCTGAGAACTGTTTTGGGACAGATAAAACACGTTTCTGTTCATATTGAAGAAAATGCCAAGGATAGTGCTGAGGCTCTTGTTAATGTCAATTCTTGGATTCGAGATCAAGCCACTGAGACCGATTTAGTCGCTACTGCAATGACTGAAATGACCGCAACTGTACAAGAAGTGGCCAGAAATGCTGTTTTTGCAGCTCAGAAAGCAGAAGATGCAGATCATCATTCACAACAAGGAGTACAGCATGCCTCTGGTGCAGCAGACGGCTTACAAGAGCTGATTAAGGCAGTAAAAGATGTTGCTGAAGTGGTCTCGCAACTTGATCAGAATACGCAAAATATTGGTGCTGTACTTGATGTCATAAGAGCCATAGCAGAACAAACTAATTTATTGGCACTTAACGCGGCAATTGAAGCAGCGCGAGCAGGTGAGCAAGGTCGTGGCTTTGCTGTCGTTGCGGATGAAGTGAGAACCTTAGCAGGGAAAACACAGGAATCCACTCAAGAAATTCAACAATTGATAGAAAATTTAAACATTGCAGTTTCACAGGCTGTTGCTGTTATGGGCAACAGTCAGCAATCAGCCAGCAATAGTGAAAAACAAGTAACAAAGGCAATTGAATCCTTAAGCTTAATTGCTGAGGAAGTAAGTGCCATGAGTGATATTAATATCCAAATTGTCGCTGCTGTAGAAGAGCAAGGTATTGTGAGTGAAGATATTAATAAAAATATTGTGCAAATTAGTAATAGTGCTGAAAATGTATTATCCGGTGCTAATTCAGCTAGCTCTACAGCAGAAGCATTGTCAATACAATCAAATAAACTGACAGATATGATTCAACGGTTTAAGCATGTCTAGATTTATAAAACTAATGGTTTTTGCAGAGTTAAGTGCAATAAATCCAATTATTCCCTAAGGTGATTGGAAAGTGTTTTCATTTTTCCATAGTTGCTTAAAACTGCTTGAATAATAAAGTATTGACGGTAAATTTCTTTTTCTGGAGATAAATACATACGTTCTGGATAGCTTCAACTTATACTTTAGGCTGCATTTGCACGCTTGTGTAGGTAGAGGCCTAATAAATAGCCTATCATGGTATTTCACGTTAAATAAATAAAATGCTTCTTTATCTAGGCTTATGTTTAGTCCGATTACCAGCTACTTTGGGTTTACGCGCCTGATTTGAGTTTCTATTGGGACGTGGCTTTCGTTTTGGTTTTTCTGGCATGGGTGGTGCTTCAGCGGAAGGCTCAAAGCCGGCGATTTGCTCTCGGTTAATCTTCTTACCAATTAAATTTTCAACCTGACGTAAAGCACCATATTCATCATGGGACACTAATGATATAGCTTGGCCTTCTTCACCTGCACGCCCGGTACGACCAATTCTATGTATATAATCAGCAGAAGCGCGGGGAAGTTCAAAATTGACTACATGGGGCAGCAGGTGTATATCAATGCCACGCGCAGCCACATCGGTAGCTACCAGTACTCTAATTTCACCTGCTTTAAAGCCCGCCAAAGCCTTGGTTCTTGCGCCCTGGCTTTTATTACCATGTATTGCAGCTGCTTTTATATCGACTTTGTTAAGTTTCTCAGTTAGTCGATTAGCGCCGTGTTTGGTACTGGTAAACACCAGAACCTGTTGCCAGTCATAATCTTTGATCAAATGACAGAGGAGGGCTGTTTTATTTGACTTGTTAACCAGATAGGCAACTTGTTCAACTAATTCTGCGGCAGTATTGCGTGGAGCAACTTCTATTTTGACCGGATTAACCAGAAGTCCTGTTGTGAGTTTACGAATATCCGCTGAAAAAGTGGCGGAAAATAACAGGTTTTGGCGTTTTTTCGGGAGTAGGGCAATGATTTTACGAATATCCCGTATAAACCCCATGTCCAGCATTCGATCAGCTTCATCAAGGATCAATGTTTCAACTTGATTGAGTTTTAGCGCATTCTGGTTAACCAGGTCTAATAATCGTCCAGGTGTTGCGACCAGTATATCGACTCCACCTCTTAATCTCATCATTTGCGGGTTGATTTTTACACCGCCAAAAACAACTTCGGATTTTAAACGAGGATGCAGGTGGGAACCATATTTTTTTACCGATTCACCAACTTGAGCAGCAAGTTCTCTGGTTGGAGTTAATATCAACACCCTTATTGGCCGGTTTTTGTTGTGAGGCTTTTGTGATAAACGATGCAGGATAGGTAAGGTGAAACCTGCTGTTTTCCCCGTTCCTGTTTGTGCAGCAGCGAGTACATCATGTCCGTTTAGAACTGCAGGAATAGCTTGAGATTGAATAGGCGATGGCGTGGTATATCCAGCATCAGCGATAGCTTGTAATAGCTGATCAGATAAACCGAGAGCGGTAAATGACATATTAATAGAGTCTCTATAGAAAGGCTGCTATTGACATGCGTCTTGCAGCAATGATAAATGGTGTAACAGTTGGAATGTATGGAGTCTTGCGGGCACTTTATGCTCGGGTATTATGTTGTTAATTTAAGGGTCGTCTTTTACGTTTTGTAAAAATCAATTAACAAAATATCCAATAGTTTTAAGTCATTATACCTGTTAGTGTTTATTGGGGAAGCAAAAGCGAAATTAATTTTATTATAATATAGCTTTTTTTCACAATTCGATATTGTTATTGCTGAGAAAAGATTGGTTGAGTTTGTTTTTGAGTAAACTCGCTATGTGGTTTATGTAATAGATGTGGAACCTCATATTCTTGTGATTCTAAGAAAAGTATAGTTCACGCTTGAGTTTTGGGTTAGTGTGGAGGGATACCCAACTGCTTTGGATTAAATCTAATCCGACTTAAACAAATCTGGCTGTACTTTAATGTTATGAGAAAAGACAATATAACCATAATTCTTGCGGGAGGAGCGGGATCAAGACTTGAGCCTCTAACCAATGAGCGAACTAAGCCCGCAGTACCTTTTGGGGGTAAGTATCGGATTATTGATTTTACACTTGCCAACTGTTTACATTCGGGAATGAGACGAATTCTGGTGTTGACCCAGTATAAGTCATTTTCATTGCAGAAACATTTACGTGATGCCTGGTCAATTTTTAATCCAGAACTTAATGAATATGTTACTACTGTACCTCCACAAATGCGCACGAGTAATTTTTGGTACAGAGGGACGGCAGATGCAATATTTCAAAATTTGTATCTATTAAAACGTAGTGGTGCAAAAAGAGTTCTTGTTTTATCGGGTGATCATATCTATCGGATGGATTATGCGGCCTTGTTGAAATTTCATTGTGATAGTCAGGCAGAAATGACCATGGCAACAATGGCTGTACCCGTTATAGATGCAACAGGTTTTGGTGTACTTTCTGTTGATAAAGATAATAGGGTTAAATCGTTTCAGGAAAAACCTTTGAAGCCTGCAACTATATCAAATGATTCTGAACATGCTTTAGTATCCATGGGTGTTTATGTATTCTCAATTGATTTTCTAATACAAATATTGCAAACAGATGCAGAAAACGAAAATTCAGGCCACGATATAGGAAAAGATATAATTCCGCATATTATCGATAAGCATGCGGTATATGCATACCGGTTTGGCTCTAGCCAGGGTCGAGTTACACAAGATGGATATTGGCGTGATGTGGGTACGATTGATAGCTTTTATGAAGCCAATATGGATTTGTTAAAACCGCTCCCTCCACTGGATCTATACCAACCTAATTGGTCAATAAGAAACTACCAGTCACAAAACCCACCTCTGCGAGCAGTACCTGGAGCGACGGGTGGAGATGGGGTGTTTATCAATTCAATGGCAACCAGCGGTGTCGTTATTGAAGGCGGTAATGTCCATAATTCGATTCTATTTGCCAGAGTTTTTATTGCTGACCAGGCTATAATTCGCAATGCTATTTTATTTGACGGAGTAAGAGTAGGGGCAGGAGCACAGTTGACAAATTGTATTGTTGATAAAGATGTTGAAATTCCGGCAGCAGAATTAATAGGTTTTGATTTGGAAAAGGATGCGGAACGATTTACAGTTTCTGATAAAGGAATTGTTGTAATACCAAAAAACTATACTTTTACTTGAAATGTTTTTTGCTGCCGGAGTTTATTTGGTGCGGTATTATTTTATTAGCACCAAAGTAGGGCGTTAGTAATGTAAAAGCATTTTTTTCAATGTATTAATTGGGTATCCTTTCAATATTATTAGAACGCATTTTATAGTTTGAGTGGATTGAGCTAAGTGCTGGCGTATCTAACAATACATAGCTTTTTCAAACTTGCACCTACTCTTCATATTCTTCAAAACAGTTAATATAGAGTGCTTGATGTTTATAAACTGGCATGCGTTGTTGTTATGTCGATATTCCTGACACAAACCTGAAATATCATAATATAGGTACTTTCGAAGCTCTTTAAAATGCTACTGATTTTGCCGCTGAATATTTATGGCATAATACATGCTTAATTTAACGGTAATTATTAAAACTATCTACGTTCACCGAGGTTGGGGATGAGTAAAAAACAAACGTTAGTCGTTATAGGAAACGGCATGGTCGGACATAATTTTCTGGTCAGCCTGATGGCTAGTGAAATTAAAGATCAATATGAAGTTGTTACATTTTGTGAAGAGAATAGAGTTGCTTATGACAGAGTGCATTTAACCGAATACTTTTCAGGAAAATCTGCAGAAGATTTATCGATGGTTGAGGACGGTTTTTTTGAAGAAAATGGAATTATCATTCATCTGGGAGATAAAGCAAAAGCAATCAATCTTCGAGCCAGAACTGTTACTTCAGAAAAAGGACTTTCTATCAGTTACGATAAGCTGGTGTTGGCAACGGGTTCTTATGCTTTTGTGCCTCCCATTCCTGGACATGACCGTGCGCAATGTATGGTTTATCGAACAATTGAGGACCTTGAAGCCATTACAGTTGCAGCAAAAAATTCTACAGTCGGTGCTGTAGTCGGTGGTGGTTTATTAGGGTTAGAAGCTGCAAAGGCATTATCAGATTTAGACCTTAAAACTAATGTTATTCAATTTTCCCCTCGATTAATGTCTGCCCAGTTAGATGATGGTGGTGCAAAACTGTTAGCAGATAAAATTGAAGCATTGGGTGTTTCGGTTTTAACCAATAAGAACACCATCCAGATTGTTGATGGTGAGCAGTGTAAACATAAAATGATTTTTGCTGATGGTGATGAGCTGGAAACAGATATTGTTATCTTCTCTGCCGGTATTCGACCTCGCGATGAAATAGCCAGAGCTTGTGGTTTAAATGTAGGTCCTCGTGGTGGTATTGTCATTGATGATCAATGTAAAACATCTGATACTGATGTTTATGCGATAGGTGAATGTGCTGTCTGGAATGAGCAGGTGTTTGGTCTGGTTGCTCCTGGTTATAGTATGGCTAGAACTGTGGTTGCTGACCTGGCTGAACAACAGGCTAGTTTTACCGGTGCTGATATGAGTACCAAGCTTAAATTGAATGGTGTGGATGTGGCCAGTATTGGCGATGCACATGCAAATACACCTGGGTCTGTAGTTTATACCTATCAAAATGGTGCCGAAGGCATTTACAAACGTATCGTTGTTAGTGAGGACGGAAAAAACCTACTTGGATCGGTGCTGGTTGGAGATGCATCTGGTTATGGCACACTATTACAGTATTGTCTGAATGGGATTGAATTACCGGAAAATCCGGATGCATTAATTTTACCCCATCGTTCGGATGAATCCGTGGGTTTAGGACCTGATGCATTACCCGATTCGGCTCAAATTTGTTCTTGCTACGATGTCAGTAAAGGTCAGGTATGTTCAGCAATTGAAAATGGCTGTACTAACATTGCTAGTCTGAAAAGCTCAACACAGGCTGCAACTGGTTGTGGTGGTTGTGCTGCCTTATTAAAGTCAGTATTAGATTGTGAGCTGGAAAAATCGGGGATTGCAGTTAATACTGATATTTGTGAACATTTTCCACATACCCGGCAAGACCTATACAATATTGTCATGGTAGAAGATATCAAGACCTTTGATGATTTATTGGACAAACATGGGAGTGGTGGTCGGGGTTGTGAAGTTTGTAAACAAGCCGTAGGTTCGATTCTGGCCTCTTACTGGAATGATTATATTCTGGAAAAAAATCATCTTAGTCTACAAGATACCAATGACACCTTTTTGGCGAACATGCAAAAAGATGGTACTTATTCGGTAGTACCTCGAATGACTGGGGGGGAAGTTTCTCCTGACATGTTAATTGCTTTAGGCAAGGTGGCTAAAAAATACAATTTGTATACGAAAGTTACGGGTGGTCAACGTATTGATTTATTTGGTGCCAGAGTTGATCAATTGCCATTAATATGGGAAGAGCTAATTGCTGCAGGGTTTGAGTCGGGTCATGCTTATGGCAAATCTTTAAGAACTGTTAAATCTTGTGTCGGTAGTACCTGGTGCCGCTTTGGGGTAGCTGATAGTGTTGGCTTGGCGGTTGAGCTGGAAAATCGATATAAGGGTTTACGTGCACCGCATAAAATTAAATTTGCCGTGTCTGGATGTACTCGTGAATGTGCTGAAGCACAAGGTAAAGATATTGGGGTTATTGCAACAGAAGATGGCTGGAATCTTTATGTCTGTGGAAATGGTGGGATGAAGCCCAGGCATGCAGATTTATTTGCCACCAATCTTGATAAGGAAACCTTAATCAAATATATCGATAGAGTTCTGATTTTCTATGTGCGTTCAGCAGACCGTCTACAAAGAACCTCTGTATGGATGGAAAATATGGAAGGTGGGCTGGATTATCTTAAGTCTGTAGTGA
>Ga0256847_1000302_pt1 | contig 32884 bp, 25 predicted proteins | sample TeddybearmetaG_FD_189099 | JGI IMG/M metagenome (GOLD analysis project Ga0256847, IMG submission 189099) | Hydrothermal vent microbial communities from East Pacific Rise, Pacific Ocean - Teddybear | ecosystem: Environmental > Aquatic > Marine > Hydrothermal vents | place: Pacific Ocean: East...
TTTTATACCAATCTACAAATTTTTGAATTCCAACACCAATCGGAGTATCCGGTTTATAATTCACACATTTCATCAGTTCACCAACGTCTGCGTAAGTATCAGCCACATCTCCGGCCTGCATTGGCAACATATTTTTTATCGCCTTTTTGTTCAGGGATTTTTCCAGCAACTCTATGTAGGTAAGCAAATTCACCGGGTTATTGCTGCCTATATTGTAAATTCGGTACAACGAGTTATCGATTCCTTCGCTTTTTGGCGGGGTATCCAACACACGCAGTATTCCCTCAGCCACATCCTCTATATAGGTGAAATCACGTTGATGGTTACCATAGTTAAATACATCTATCGGCTCACCGGCTAGTATCTTTCTGGTGAACAAAAACAGTGCCATATCCGGTCTTCCCCAAGGTCCATATACTGTAAAAAAGCGCAGACCCGTGGTTGGAAAACTGAACAAGTTGCTATATGCATGTGCCATGAGTTCATTGGATTTTTTTGTAGCTGCGTACAAACTTACAGGATGGTCCACTTTTTGTGATTCGGAGAAGGGCATCTGCGTGTTTGTCCCATACACCGAACTTGTAGAGGCGTACACCAGATGCTGAGTTCCGTGCTTACGAACCGCCTCTAATACATTAAGAAAACCGGTGATATTACTGCTTACATATAAATGAGGATTCTCAAGAGAATATCTAACCCCCGCTTGAGCAGCCAGGTGAATTATCTTGTCGGGTTGTTCTTGCGCGATCAGATCGTCTATCACGCCAAGTTCGGATAGATCGGCCAGGTACTGCGTATAAGTGTACTTACTTAGCCGGTTTAACCGGGCCTTTTTAAGTTCAACATCATAGTAATCGTTAAGATTATCAATACCTACTACCTGATCGCCACGTTCAAGTAGCCGCTCAGCAACAAAATTGCCAATAAATCCAGCATTTCCTGTAACCAAAACTTTCATAAAACCCGCCTGTCCCTGGGCGCAACCACCACAAATTATACTCACATAACACCACATAGCGCATCGACTGGGTACCAAATACTAATAATTAGCCCTATCATTGAGATGCTTTTCTCAATTATTACATAACTTTACAGCGCACTTGTTCCAAAAAGGCTAATATTGGCTATCAGTGAATGATAAATCGTTAGGACGTCAGGATTATGTACAGGGAATTTTTCAATCTAAGCGGCAAGCCTTTTCAGCTATCACCGGATGCCCGCTTCTTTTTTCCGAGTAAAGAACATAAACGGGCACTGTCCTTTCTGCAGTACGGTCTTAGTCAGGCAGATGGTTTTATAGTGGTGACAGGGGATGTGGGGACAGGTAAATCCACCCTTGTTCAAGCGCTGTTATCCGACCTGGATGCTGATGAAACCCATGTTGCCAATCTGGTGACCACGCAACTAGGTGCAGATGATACTTTGATGCTGGTAGCTATGAATTTCGGTTTAAAACTGGAAACAGAGAGTAAGGCACATATCCTTCAGGATCTTGAAGCCCTGTTCCTGAGATTAAGAAATGATGGTAAACGTGCTTTGCTTATCGTTGATGAAGCACAAAACCTTCCTCCAAAATCGGTAGAAGAATTACGAATGTTGTCAAACTTTCAACATGACGGTAAACCTTTACTACAAATATTTTTACTGGGTCAGGAAGAGTTTCGAGATACCCTGCTATCAGAAGGGTTTGAACAATTAAGGCAACGAGTAATTGCTACGTATCATCTTAATCCTTTAAGCGAAGATGAAACGCGTACTTATATCGAACACCGGTTGGGACGCGTAGACTGGGATGAAGACCCCATTTTCGAAGACGAAGCATTTTCTGAAATATTCCTGTACACCGATGGTGTACCCAGAAGAATAAATAACCTGTGTGACAGGCTCCTGCTTTTTTGTTACCTGGAAGAACAACATACTATCTCAGGGCAAACAGTTAGCGATGTGGCTGAAGAAATTGGTTCGGAATTTCTCGCTGGATCACGTGAACGGTCGCCTGAGCCAAGCGGTAATGCAGTTTCAGCTCCAAGCTTACATGAGTACCGTCCACCTGCCGATACCAATATAAATGCTGCAAACATGCAGCAGTATGAACAACAATCCGAACCGCTGGAAACCATGGCCAGAAGTCTTTTCGACAAGGCAAACGTGCAGCAGCGATTGTCCTCAATGGAGCGCGCCCTAGACACGATGGGCCATGGCTTAAAAGAAGAAATGGCAGAAATTAAAAATTTACTGGAAACGCTGCTGGAGCAGACGCGCCGGAACGAAAACGAGCCTCAAAAACAAGACGAAACCAGTCGCCAAAATGCAAAAATCAGTCATGTATCCAAACGCAACCATGCCTCATAAACTCTGATTACGGCCGATACAGTAATAGTCAAAGCCAAGCTCTTTTAGCATTTTTGGGTCATATAGATTACGACCATCAAAAATTACAGGTGCATTTAACGCGCCTGCAAGCTGTTCAAAATCAGGTGCTTTAAATTCATTCCACTCGGTGATAACTATCAGTGCATCTGCACCCTGAACAGCTTCATCGCGAGAAGCGCACAAGGTAAGTTTTTCTTCGCCGAAATAGCGGTTATTTGTTTCTTCCATTGCCTGTGGGTCATAGGCCCTTACTTTTGCACCAGCAGCCCAGAGCGCCTCCATTATTACCAGACTGGGGGCTTCCCGAATATCGTCTGTATTAGGTTTGAACGCAAGTCCCCATAACGCAAATGTTGTTCCGTGGACATCGCCCGAATAGTGATTATGAATTTTGTTGAACAGCACGGTTTTTTGCGCATTATTTACCTGTTCAATGCTTTCAACCAGTTGTGTTTTATACCCCCGGTCTTTTCCAATGCGTATTAGAGCTTTTACGTCCTTTGGAAAACACGAACCACCATACCCCGCACCCGGATATATAAAGTTATATCCGATACGTGGGTCCGCGCCAATCCCCCGACGAACCGATTCGATATCAGCACCTAACAAATCTGCCAGATTGGAGAGTTCATTCATTAGGCTAATGCGGGAAGCTAACATTACATTCGCTGCATATTTTGTAAGTTCTGCCGAGCGAATATCCATGTGCACAACTTTATCGTGATTTCTGTTGAAGGGAGCGTAGAGCTGTTCCAGTACTCGGGCCGCCTCTGTGCTATCTGAACCAATAATAATTCTATCGGGTTTCATGAAATCGCTGATGGCGGCCCCTTCTTTTAAAAACTCGGGATTTGATGCTACTTTAAAACTTATGTCCTCTCCCCGGGAGCTTAACTCTGCTACCAGAGCCTGTTTTACTTTATCTGCAGTTCCAACGGGCACAGTCGATTTATTCACTATTATCTTTGGCTCCCCCATAAAAGAGGCGATAGTTTTTGCGACTTGTAATACATAAATCAGATCAGCGGACCCGTCTTCATCTGAAGGCGTACCCACTGCGATAAAAATTATGCGTCCGTGTTTAACACCGCGAGAAGCATCCACCGTAAAATTTAACCGGCCACGTGCGTGGTTATCCCTAACCAAATTTTCAAGACCCGGTTCAAAGATTGGTATTTGTCCCTGGTTTAAAGCATTAATTTTATCTCTGTCGACGTCGACGCATAACACAGTATTTCCCATTTCGGCAAAACAGGTGCCAGTAACCAGCCCAACATAGCCGGTACCAAATATCGTTATATTCATTTAGATTGTCTCCACTAAATAACAGCTTCGATTAGTTTTGGGCCAGTACCTTTAACAGCGTTTTCAAACTGGATATTGAACTCTTGTGCCGTGGTAGCCCGGCTGGCCTCAACCCCCATACTTTCTGCCATTTTTACCCAGTTGATTGCTGGCCGGCCCAGATCAAGCATATCCATTGCATTTCGTCCCGGGTTTTCAGCACCCACTCGCATTAGCTCCACCTGTAGAATGGCATATTTGTTATTGGCAAAAATCACGGTAACAACATCCAGCTTCTCGCGTGCCTGAGTCCACAAAGCTTGCACTGTGTACATGGCACTGCCATCTGCCTGTAAACAGACCACCTTTCTGTCGGGACAGGCAACAGCAGCACCCGTTGCACAGGGCATTCCCTGGCCAATGGCACCACCGGTAGTTTCCAGCCAGTCATGTCGCCTGGCAGAACGTGTAATTGCCGGTAACATCATGCCAGAGGAAATTGCCTCATTCACAACGATGGTATCCTCTGGAATAAAGTGCGCTACAGCATAGCCAATGCTTTCCGCATTTAATGTTCCCTTTGGCAGTTTGGGCAAATTGAGAGAAACGACATCCGCTTGAACATCACTTGCACCCAGCTCGTGCGCAAGATGCAACATTGCTTCTGGAATGTTATCCCCTGGTTTTGCCAGTTCTATAATTTCACATTCCGGCGCTGCCAGTACACTTTCAATACCGGGATAGGCAAAAAAAGCGACAGGCGCCTTACTGCAAATCAATACCAGATGTTTTATGGGAGCAAGTAACTCAATGGCCGATTCCGCGAAGTAGGGGATACGTTCCACATCAACACGGCCTTCTCCTCGACTAATGCGAGAAACAAAAGTGTCTGCCAGCAGAAGAGCACCCGTTTTTTTCGCTATTTTTCCAGCAATCTCCAGACAGGCAGCTGAGGTTCCCTCTCCATTAAGCAAAAGTGCACATAGTTCACCGCTCGCAAGTGCTGCCTGCGCTCGAAGGATTATTTCGTCTGCAACTATTGTTCCCGGTTGTTTTTCAACCAGTTGAGATGTTCCACAGGATTCACTCCAGGCTGTATCAGCAGCCAGAATAAGGGTTGCAATTTGACCATTCAACGCCGCGGCGATGCCATCGGCTGTATCCTGCGCTACAGAATCGGCAGAACTGGTATGCCTGATCCAACCGGAAACCGGGCTCGCAAAGCCCTTAATGTCTGAAGTTAGAGGCGCATCCAGCTTCAGATGATAACTGGCGTGATCACCCACAATATTTAGCAGGGGAACCCCCGCCCGTCGAGCGTTATGCAGGTTGGCCAGTCCATTCGCGAGGCCCGGTCCTAGATGCAGCAGGGTACATGCGGGTTTGCCTGACATACGAGCATACCCGTCTGCTGCACCGGTAACCACACCTTCAAAAAGACACAAAATACTCTTCATCCCCGGCACATGATCCAGGGCAGCAACAAAGTGCATTTCCGAAGTACCAGGGTTTGCAAAGCAGGTATCAACACCATTTGCGACCAATGTTTGAATCAGGTTTTGCGCTCCATTCATATGCAACATCCATTACCAAGATAAAACCAAAGTGTAATCGTTTGTGTAAAGCTCCGCGCGCTATTTGGGCTATTATTCTGATGGGATTGATATTTATTCACGATGCTTTAGGCTCCCAGCCTCTGGCTGTTTAATATCATTATTCCGAGAATATGAATCCATGACTGAGTATGATTATGACCTTTTCGTAATCGGAGCAGGGTCGGGTGGCGTGAGAGCCAGTCGCTTTTCTGCTAAATACGGTGCCCGTGTCGCAGTTGCCGAAAATGGTCCCTGGGGTGGTACCTGCGTAAATGTTGGCTGTGTACCCAAAAAGCTCTTTGTCTATGGAGCACACTTTTCAGAGGAATTTTCCGACGCCTCCGGTTTTGGCTGGACAGTGGGTGATCAGCACTTTGACTGGCCACGTTTGAGGGACAATAAAACGCGGGAAATTGAACGCCTGAACGGTATTTATATCGACACCCTTAAAAAGGCCGGAGTGGATCTTATTGAAGCCACGGCTACTATTACCGGACCAAACACTGTGCAGGCGGGGGGCAAGGAGTACAACGCCAGGTACATTCTCATCTCTACCGGGGGTAAACCCCACGTTCCTGAATTCCCCGGATATGAGTTTGCTATAACCTCAAACGAAGCTTTCTACCTCGAGGAGTTTCCACGCAGGGTACTGGTCGTTGGAGGCGGATATATTGCGGTTGAATTCGCAGGTATTTTCCAGGGTCTGGGTGCCAGTACGACACTGGCCTATCGGGGCCCGCTGTTTCTTAGAGGTTTTGATATTGGCGTACGAGAATTTATAAGGGCTGAAATCGCCAAAAAACATATTGATCTGCGTTTTAATCATGATGTGAAAAAAATTGGCAAGAATGCAAACGGCTCTTTTAATGTTGAATTTATGTCTGGCGATACAATCGAAACTGATTTGGTAATGTATGCAACTGGGCGGGTTCCCAATACCAAGGATCTTGGGATTAAATCGGTCAACATTGAAACAAAACCCAACGGCGCTATCGTAGTAAACGATAGATATGAAACCAGCGTACCAGGAATTTTTGCGATAGGGGATGTAACAGACCGTATTCAGCTCACTCCGGTAGCACTGGCTGAAGCTATGTGCCTGGCAAAAAACCTGTTTGATAATGGCAATTCGACACTCGACTATGCAGATATCCCAACGGCTGTATTTTGCCAGCCAAATATTGGTACTGTTGGATATTCTGAGGATGAAGCCAGCCAGAAATACGAGAACCTGGAAATCTATGAATCCAGATTCAAGGCCATGAAACACACCCTAAGTGGTCGCGATGAGCAGACTTTTATGAAGTTGATAGTTGACGCCAATACTGACAAGGTTGTTGGTGTTCATATGGTTGGACCTGATGCTGGAGAAATAATGCAGGGAATTGGAATCGCCATGAAATGCGGAGCAACCAAAGCCGACTTTGACAACACCATTGGCATTCATCCTACAAGCGCTGAAGAGTTTGTATCCATGCGGGAGGTGAGGCAATAATGAAGTTATATCTGTTAGCTGGTCTACTCGCGGTAGGTTCCTGTGCTGTCAACATAGGCAATTTGCCCGCTCACCCGGACGGTCAAACAACAGAGAGCTCAGTGCTGACGCCAATAAGGGCTAATATCGGAATAGCAGTACAGAAACACCCTTACTACAGGAATGTTGCAGGCGATGCATCCTATTTACTTGCCCGCTCTCAGGTGGCCAATCGCAGCCGAGCATCTAACAAATCTGCAAAAAATGTAATTTTGTTTGTGGGAGACGGAATGGGAGTATCCACAGTTACCGCTGCGCGCATTTATGCAGGTCAATTACGTGGAGAACCGGGAGAGGAAAACTATTTGAGTTTTGAACGGTTTCCCCATGTAGCCCTGTCCAAAACTTACAATTATGATGCGCAGGTTCCTGATTCTGCCGGTACAATTTCTGCAATGATGAGCGGGGTAAAAACGCTGCATGGGGTACTGGGCGTTACCAATAAGGTGAGAAGAAACGACTGTTCATCCTTAGCAGACTCCCGGGCACCCAACTTCCTGGAACTGATGGAAATGTCAGGGCGGGCAACAGGTGTCATCTCAACTGCAGAAATCACCCACGCAACGCCAGGTGCCACATACTCTCATGTAGCTTCACGGGGATGGGCGAACGATGCAAGCATGCCGGTAGAGGCTCTTGAAGAAGGCTGCCAGGATATTGCACAGCAACTTCTTAATTTTTCTTATGGAAACGGTATCGAAGTTGTACTTGGGGGAGGGCGCAGATCATTTCTCCCTGAGGGAACTTCTGACTTTGAAGACCAGGAAAAATCAGGTAACCGTAGAGACGGGCGAAATTTGATTTCAGAGTGGCAATCCAATAATACCGGTGGTGCTTTTGTATGGAACAGCCAACAGTTTCGACATGTGTCCAGCACACCGGTGTTAGGTCTGTTTGAATACAGTCATATGAAATACAATGCAGACCGGGCGGAAGACGCTGCTGGCGAACCCTCTCTGGCAGAAATGACGGAAAAAGCCATCAGATTACTCAGTGATTCTGAACAGGGTTTTTTTATAATGATTGAAGCCGGACGCATTGATCATGGCCACCATGGCGCGAATGCTTTTCGAGCCCTCAATGATACCGTCGCGTTGTCGAACGCAGTTGCAGTTGCAGACGAACTAACAAACGATGACGAAACGCTCATAATTGTTACTGCAGACCACAGCCATACAATGACTATTAATGGTTATCCTGTTCGTGGAAACCCTATACTCGGAAAAGTTCGTGGTGATAATGGAGAGCTGGCACTCGACGACAATAATAGACCCTACACAACCTTAACTTATGCCAATGGACCCGGACACAGCGGTCAGGATATATCTAAAATAGATACACAGGACAAAAATTATCGGCAAGAAGGTACCTTTCCCAAGCGCAGTGAAACTCATGGAGGTGAAGATGTTGCTGTGTATGCAAAAGGTCCATCTGCCAGCCTGGTAGGTGGCGTGATGGAACAAAACGAAATTTTCCACGTAATGTTACGTGCTGTAAACGGTTACCATACCAACTAGAATAATAAGGGGAAACCATTGGAAATATTCACCAATTTTCTTAACACTCTGGACGGATTGCTGGGAGCTGCATTTTATTTCCCGTTTTTACTATTGGGAGTTGGGTTGTTTTTCACCGTGTACCTGGGATTCCCACAAATTAAATTTTTTAGTCATGCCTGGAAAATTCTTACAGGTAAATATGAAACGGATGATATGGAAGGGGATACCTCACACTTCCAGGCTTTAAGTACAGCCCTGTCTGGTACTGTTGGTACCGGCAATATTGGCGGAGTGGCTTTTGCGCTTTACCTTGGTGGACCAGCGGCCTTGTTCTGGATGTGGGTTACTGCATTTCTTGGAATGACTACAAAATTTGTCGAGGTAACCATATCTCACAAATACCGGGTAAAGGATAATAGCGGCCATATGGCCGGTGGTCCCATGTATTACATGGAACATGGTCTCGGCATGAAGTGGCTCGCTGTCTTTTTCGCGGTTGCCACCGTAGTTAGCTCTTTTGGTTCAGGAAATATGCCACAGGCTAACAATTTGGCAATTGGAGTAGAAACATCTTTTGGAATTCCGGCAGGTGTAACCGGTTTCGCTCTGGCTATTTTATTGGGCTTCGTGATCATCGGCGGCATCAAACGAATAGCCACAGTAACGTCAACTATCGTTCCAGCGATGGCCATTATGTATACCGTCGCTGCACTTGCAGTAATTTCTTCCAATTTAGATAACGTTGTTCCAGCTTTTGTTTCTGTGTTTAGTAATGCATTTAGTGGCAGCGCTGCCACTGGCGGTTTTCTGGGAGCGAGCTTTGCCTACGCATTTAACCGTGGGGTGAATCGGGGGCTGTTTTCCAATGAAGCCGGACAAGGATCTGCACCTATTGCTCATGCAGCCGCGCGTGCTGATGAACCTGTATCAGAAGGTATGGTTTCCATACTCGAACCCTTTATCGATACCTTGATTATATGCACGCTTACAGGTCTTGTTATTTTGTCTTCTGGAGTATGGCAGGAAAAATTCGAAAACAAGTTTCAAAGGTTTGACACCAGCATACTCGTTGGGGTTTACACTGAATCCAACCCTGCTCATGTAAAGGAATTGTTTCACTATCTGGATCTAACCAATTTTGGTGAGAGTAGTGTGAAAAAATACACCGGGGACCTGGAGGTTGTAGAAGGAATTATTCAAACACAAGGCATAACTATCCTTCATAACCGTTCTATTGCAGAAGATGTAATGGTTAAAATTGATAAGGATAACTATTCAGGTACACTTAGCGTGAACAATGGTGAAATAGATAATTCATCCATTCTGCTCATTGGAAAGTCCCTACTGCATTCGGTACCATTAACTACTGAGGCTTTCAAGCGCAGTTTTATTGGAGAAGCAGGCCAATACGCCGTTACTCTTGGGTTGGTGCTATTTGCATTTTCTACAGCAATAGCCTGGTCTTATTATGGGGATCGTGCCATAACCTATTTGTTAGGAGACTGGGCGGTAATGCCATTTCGGGTAGTTTATGTGTTTGGCTTCTTTCTCGCATCTATTGCAGACACTTCGCTAATCTGGATAATTTCTGCGATTACGCTCGCCATGATGACCCTTCCAAACCTTCTCGGCATGATGTTATTGCGAAAGGAAATGAAATCAGAAGTTAAAAACTACTGGATTAACTTCAATAAAAAGCACCCAAAATAAATACTTATAAGGAGACGGACAACATGTCGCTGAAAATTACTTTTGAGCTAGAAGACAAAGACCTCAGATACTTCAAAAAACAGATGAGTCAGGCAAAGAAATCAGCAAAGCAGGTTTCAGAAGCCGACATCATCGCCAGTGCTTCCGAAATGATGGAAGAGGTTGGCAGTATAAAGATACCGGACTTTGTTAAACAAAACATTGAGGTGTTGGGGCAGTTGATCTGCATGCTAGAGGACTCCGAGTGGCCGCTCTCAGCAGCTGAACGCAGAAACGTGGTCTCTGCTCTGGCCTATTTTGCAGAACCCCATGACATTATTCCAGACGAAGTCCCAATTCTGGGTTTTATCGATGATGCCATTATGATTGAGTTGGTAGCGATTGAACTGAAACACGAACTGGATGCATATGCTGATTACTGTAGATTTCGCACTGCTGAGGCTGCTCGTAATCGCTCGCCAAATGCTACGCGCGAAGAATACATCGAGGCAAAACGTAAAGCCCTGCAATCGCGAATGCGTCGTCGTCGCAAAGTAAGTTTTAGCCCGGCGACAAGTAGAACCCGGGTCAGGTTATTCTAGAGCCACCTTGACCTATCGGATTAGGGGCAGGGCACTGCCCCTAACCACTGGGCTCAGTTCCTTATGTTACACATCTCACAGAGTGCGTAGGTATGCATAGGATCGTTTAAACGCACAAGCTGCTCATAGGCATTTATCAGGGGCGAGATTAATCTGGAAGACATGTTGAGCGGTTGCCTTGATGCGGCTCCACGGAACATTGTCAGGTTCTCTGCAATCTGGTTAAACAACTGTTCCTTTGGTGAAAGCTCTTTTTCAATATAGATGGTTTGGTAGCGCTCCATTCCTGCCAGCGCAGCCGCTGAGGCAATAGCTGATTCCAAATTTCCAAGTTGATCAACCAGACCAAGTTCTAGAGCATCCGCACCTGTCCATATGCGCCCCTGGGCTATTTTATCGACTGCTTCCGGATCCATATTTCGCCCCCGGGCAACAAGATTAATAAAACGCCTGTATCCATTTTCGATATTGCTCTGCAATATCTCACCCAACTCAGGTTGTAATGGGCCTAAGGGGTTACCCGCACCTGAAAGTACGCTTGTACCTACACCGTCAATAGCAATACCAATTTCTTTAATGCTATTTTCAAACGTGGGGAAGAGACTGAATATGCCAATGCTGCCAGTAATAGTTCCTGGGGCTGCCCATATTTCATCCGCCGTTGCCGATATCCAGTATCCCCCGGAGGCTGCTACACCGGCCATGGAGGCTATTACAGGTTTACCGGAAAGCTGGGTAAGCTCAAGTTCCTGGCGGATAAGCTCTGACGCAAACGCACTACCTCCAGGCGAATCCACTCTTAAGACAATAGCTTTCACTTTATCGTTTGATCTGGCCTGTCTGATTAATTCTACCAGCGACTCAGCTCCCACGGTGCCACGTGGCTGATCGCCCATTAAAATAGGGCCTCGTGCAACTATCACCGCAACCTGATCTGCACCGGGGTTTTCTGCCAGCTTTAACTCGCTTATGTAGGCACGAAATCCGATGTGTCTGTAGCTGCCATTTGCTTGCCCCACCTTCTCTATAAGACGGTTTCTAATCTCGTCAGCGCTCAACAATTCATCTATCAGGCCGTGTTCAAGTGCTACTCTTGCCATATCTCCTTGTGTGGCATTAAGTAACTCATGAAAATTATCTGCATATGCCTCCACACTGGGCACAGCCAGCTGGCGATTATCTGCAACCGTTTCAACATATTGCTTCCACAAGGCCCCCAACAGAGCATTGTTGGCTTCTTTGGCTGCTATGGACATATCTGAGCGTATAAAGGGTTCAACGGCAGCCTTGTATGTTCCAACTCGAAAAATGTGAACATTAATCTTTAGTTTCTCAAGCAGGTCCTGAAAATACAGTTGATAAGATCCGTAACCTTCAAGAAGTAGATTACCGAACGGGTGCATATAGACTTCATCAGCGAAAGAAGCGAGATAATATTGGTTTTGAGAATAGAAATTCCCGGTAGCAATCAGAAAATTACCAGCGTCTCGAACCTCGACAAGTGCTGAGCCTATAGCAGCTGTATGTGCAGTGCTTGCGTAGACAAGATCTGCCAGATTCAAAACCACTGTATTGATTCTGTCATCCTGTTGTACTTTGTCGAGCGCAGCGATTACATCCCGAAATCGCGTCTCCCTTGCAATGTCATCGGTATCCACAAGTACCGCAAACGGATCCTGCTGAGTGAATTCCTCAACGACAACACCTTGTATATCCAATACCAAGGCACCACCTTCCGGAACTCTAACAACGTCGTCGGAAGAAAAAATTGCAGCCAGGACGACCAATAGCAGAACCAGGAAAATCAGGTTTCCAACAATGGCCCGCAAGGTGTCAAAAATACGCCCAATTTTGGTGAACGTCCGTCTAACAATGCCGGGGTCTGACATTTTTTCTCCAATTTGATTCCACTATAGATGCTGGCTGTATTGTCCAAGCCTGCGGCTTAAAAGGAAAGCGCTGTGTTCTCATTGTTTTGTTTTCTGTTCGCGCGTGATACAAAACCAATGTCAACCAAACCGACATTAAGCGCGGGGCTGACAGCAATATTTAGCTGGGTTAAGGTCTTTCGAACCAAATTACACAAACCGGAAACTCTTTATGTCCACCAGAGACTCAATCTACGATCAGAATCTAGATCAGAATGCGGCAAATTTTGCGCCTCTGTCTCCGCTGTCCTTTCTGTCTCGCACCGTGGACATCTATCCAGATAAGGTTAGCGTGGTACATGGCGACCGATCGTATACATGGGAACAGACTTACACCCGATGCTGCCAACTGGCTTCAGCCTTGTACAGTGCGGGTATCTCCAGAGGGGATACGGTCGCTGTACTGGCTGCAAATATTCCCGAAATGTTTGAAGCGCACTTCGGTATTCCCATGACTGGTGGCGTGATAAATGCCATTAATACACGCCTTGATGCTGCAACAATTCGCTTCATACTCGAACACGGTGAGGCAACTGTGTTTCTAGTGGACAGTGAATTTGCCATGGTGGCAAAACAGGCAATTAACGGCATGGATTCACCACCACTGGTAATTGATATTCTGGACGCAGATTTCTCAGATACTGAAAATCCGGGCACAATCGATTACGAAAGTTTTATTGCTTCGGGCGATAAATTTTTTCAATGGAAGTTACCTGATAACGAATGGGATGCCATTGCCCTCAGTTATACCTCAGGAACGACTGGAGATCCGAAAGGAGTAGTTACCCACCATCGCGGGGCCTACCTGAATGCCGTATCCATGGCCCTAACGTGGAACATGGGAGAACAACCGGTGTACTTGTGGACTCTTCCAATGTTCCACTGCAACGGATGGTGCTTTCCATGGACACTGGCGGTAAATGGAGGCGTTTCCGTCTGTCTACGCCACGTGCGAATAGAGGAGATTTTTACTGCAATCAAAGATCACAAAGTGAGCCATTTTTGCGGCGCACCAGTGGTTTTGAATACACTTCTGGGTGCTGATGAAAAACTAAAAGCCCTTCTTGACCATACTGTTAATGTAATGACAGCGGGGGCAGCACCACCTGCAGCGGTCATAGAGGGTATGGAAGATATGGGTTTTGACGTTACGCATGTATATGGGCTTACAGAGACTTATGGACCGTGTACTACCTGCCAGTGGCGGGGTGATCTATGGGACGATTTACCAAAGGATGAAAGGGCAGCAAAAAAAGCACGCCAGGGAGTGAGAGGGCACATGCTTGAAGGCTTGATGGTTGCGGATGCGGATACATTGCAAGCCGTTCCCAGAGATGGAGAGACAATTGGAGAAATTTTCATGCGTGGAAACCTTGTTATGAAAGGTTATCTGAAAAACAAAGCGACTACGGATAAAGAATTTAGTGGTGGCTGGTTTCATACCGGCGACCTGGCTGTATGGCATCCAGATGGGTATATACAGATAAAAGACCGCTCCAAGGACGTTATTATTTCTGGTGGGGAAAACATATCAAGCATCGAAATCGAAGACATATTGTACCGACACCCGGACGTGCTCGAAGCCGCTGTAGTTGCGAAGATAAATGAAAAGTGGGGAGAATCCCCATGTGCCTTCATTACCCTAAAGGACAACCGAACCAGCAGTTCTGACGAGATAATCGATTTTTGTAAGGAGAATATGGCGAGATTCAAGGTGCCAAAAACAGTGGTATTCGGTCCTTTACCAAAAACCTCCACCGGTAAAGTTCAAAAATTTTTGTTACGCGAAAAAGCAGAATTAATTTAATATATTCAATAATTTATAAAGTATATCTATATTTAACATGAACAACTTATGGAGCTGGTCAGAAGTGTGTAAAGCCGTGGGTGCTGGTGTACAGGACGGTCCTGATATATATGGCATAAGCATCGATACCAGAACGCTTGTACCTGGTGATTTATTTGTTGCATTAAAAGGAAACCCGGGCGAGCGCTTTAACACTTCACATAAATCTACCCAGGATGGACATGACTACGTCCAGCAGGCACTGGACGCCGGAGCCGCTGGCGTACTCGTGCACCAGACACCTAAATGCAATGTAGCAAACCAAAACATAATTGAGGTAGCCGATACGCTGGATGGGTTGTGGGATTTAGCCCGGGCTGCCCGTAAACGCCTTAATTGCACGGTGTTTGCAATTACCGGTAGCAGTGGTAAAACCACGTTGCGCAACTTTCTCGGTGCCTGTCTGGATATTGAGGTGGCTCCCGGTAGCCTCAACAATTTTTGGGGCTTGCCCCTGTCTCTGGCGCGCACACCTCGAGATAGCAGTGCAGCTATCTACGAGCTGGGCACCAACAGTCCGGGAGAAATTTCACCTCTGGCTAAACTCGTTCACCCCGACATTGCAATGGTACTTAATGTTCTACCTGTACATCTGGAATACTTTGACGGGCTGGAAGCTATACGAAAAGAAAAGCTGACTATTAGGCATGGGCTGGGTGAAAATGGAATTTTAATAGTTCCCGGCGAATTAAAAAGCTATGTTCCGGGCGAACAGGTCATGTGTTTTGGTGAAGAGAACGATGCGGATGTACGCCTGATTAGCTACAGTTCCGCCAAACAAACTGTTTGTCTCAAAACGGTTACGGGCCAGGACAGTTCAGAGATTCAGGAGGTTCGTGTGCCCGGAGGGGGCTTGCATCGTGCCCACACTGTTGCAGCAACCCAGGCCTGTCTATTGGCGGCAAACAATAACCTTACCCGCATTCTCAATCTCAATGATTTTCAACCTCCAGCAGGGCGTGGTAATTTTCTTGAAGCCGGCGGAATTAAAATAATAGATGACAGCTATAACGCAAACCCCACCAGCATGATGGAGGCTCTGTTGTCTGTTAATAACACCTCCAAAGGCAGTGGTTATGCAATTTTGGGAGATATGCTGGAGTTGGGGGAGGGAGCAGATGCTTTTCATGAACAACTTCTTCCCGCATGCAAAAAGTTGAAGGCGGTTTTTTGTGTCGGTACGCACATGCATGCTCTATATAAAGCCTTACCGCCCGACAAACGTTGGGGGTACGCAAAAGATGTTTCCAGCGTCGATCTGAACAAGTTGAAAAGCACACTGAAAAAAGGCGATCGGGTGTTGATAAAAGGTTCAAATAGAATTTTCTGGGCACACGGATTTGTCGACAAACTTGTAGACTACATACGGTAATTATCGCTTTTCCAAAAAAAAACCCGGGACAAAGTACCGGGCGAATTCCATTAGGATTTACATTAAAAGGGTGATCTTCACCCGCGGATTACATGCCTAGGGGGAGGAACATGAAACCGCTGAACCAAGTAAACCCTATCCCGCTGTCTTTTCCAGTGAACCAGTTCAAATTTTGGAACATTCTTAATCTGGAGCGCTGGTTAAAGAATTACCAACGGTTTCAGCTGCGCCAGAAGGCATTTCAGATGCTGCTGTACTGGACGGCGGTTTAAGGTCTTCCCAATCGGCATTTCCGGACCAGGGCAGGGCTCGATAACTGGCCTGTTCTGAAATATCCCAGAACGGATATTTAATGATTTCGAAATAGGGGGAATAATCAAAATCACTTGGCGTACAAAGCTTTGGATTTCTTCTGAACAGACGTACCTGCTTTGCGTCATCGTGTTTCATTAACGGCAGAATAGGAAATTGCACCCGCCCGAAAGCTTCCGCAATCATTGTGGAACACACCTGTTTGGTTTCTTCTCCAGCGTTATGTTGGAACAAGGTAGAACGCCATCGTCGGGGAAATACGCTCCAGGGAATCAAAAAGCGCATCAGATCCAGAATATGACGAATATTGTAGGCTTTACCTAACTGATGAACTGCATAGTTTAATATTTCCTGTACATCAACTATCTGAATACCCTTGGGGCGGCAAATTCGCAAATGCTCACCCCGATAAACTTCCAGAGAACGAACAATGGTTCCAAGCCCCAGTTGGCTTTCGATTATTAGCTGGTCGGTTCGACGAGGGCTGCCGTGGGTATCAACCATCTCCCGTATACTTGCATCTTCGATATCATGTAATCGGCCAATATATAATGCGGCGTGAGACCAGGGGCTGTTTGTTACCGAACGAATCACATCCGCAACGCGCGAACGGCCTTCCAGTAGAATCACGTCTCCAGGCCGCAGTTCATAACGCATGCGCTCAAAGTCTGAAAGTGGAAACTCGCGCATGGGTCGTTGATGAGCAAGCCACCGTATGATGGGGTCGGAAATAGTACGAGAGAATATGCCCATACCGGATATTATTACAGACTGGGAAGAAACTTGCTGCCGAATACGTAGCATAGTGCGAGCTGCTTCGTGCTAATGTAGCAATTGATTACCAAATTTTGCAGAAACATATGATAGTTGATCATCAGGGTCGCCAGTTCAAAAGCTTGCGCGTAAGTATAACCGCAGCTTGCAACTACGCATGTACTTACTGTGTGCCGAATGGCAAGAAACTTGTCGCCGCCCAGGACGAACTAACCACAGACCAACTGATACGTGCAGTTAAGCTGCTTATCAGTACGGTAGGAATCGAAAAACTCAGAATTACCGGGGGAGAACCCCTTATATCCCCTAAATTTGATTCATTTTTGCAGGGCGTTAGTGAACTAGGCCTGCAGGATATCTCAGTTACAACCAACGCACAGTTTCTGGCTAAAAAGGCTCAGGTGTTGTTCGACAGTGGCATCAAGCGGGTTAATATCAGTCTGGACACTCTGAACCCTCTGGCATTCAGCAAGATCGCCCGTAGCGGAGACCTCGAGACAGTATTGCACGGTATCGAGACGATGCTGGTTGCAGGAATATCAGTAAAGATAAACATGGTACCGCTGCGCCACTCCAACAAGGATCAGATACTGACCATGTTGCGCTTTTGCCTGGAAAAGAACATCGAACTCAGATTTATCGAACTAATGAATATGGGGCATTTGCAACACAGCAAAACCTATCAAACCGAATTTATTGGGAAAGCGGAAATACTGGAAATTATCGGTGAACATTATGAGTTTGCAAGAACCGGATCGGCTTATGATTCAACCAGTGTACGCTACGAGGTGATTGGAACAGAACACAGCGAGTTACTTTCAGACCAAGAAAGTAACGGCAATAAAGGCATAACCGATGAAACTGGACGGGGTTCATTCGGAATTATTGCTAATGAGTCCGAACCTTTTTGCCGTACTTGTACACGATTAAGATTATCCTCGAATGGATACCTTTATGGTTGTCTTTCAAACTCGAATCGGCATTCCATTCACGAGGTTCTGGAAATGGAGGATGACCAGGCAATAGGTCATCTGCAAGCCATTCTTTCAAATGCTCTGAAAGACAAACAGGACAAACAGTTCATAGGTGAATATACGGTAATGAAATTTATTGGCGGCTAGTTTCTAATCCTGAACTCCTTTTTCACTGCACACATACACCTCATCGGTTAAGCTTGCGCAAATTTTTGATGGTCTGAGATATTGAAACAAATAAAAATCACCGAACTATTGGGCGATGGTATTGGGCCAGAGCTAGAACAAAGCATCGGCAAACTGTCCAATGCACTTCCACTGAACCTGGAATTCGAAAAAATTGACTGGTGTCTGGAAGCACGGAATGATGCGTCCAAAAACGTAATCGAGCGAGGTATAAGCTCTTTAAAACGTAATCAGGTAGCACTTAAGTATCCCACCATTACACGCGGCGTAAGTCCGAATGCTCTGTTACGCAGGCGCTGCAATTTTAGTGTGATTTATCGTCCAGCAAAGAGCATGCCCGGTATCAAGTCCAACTTTAAGAAGGACATAAATTTGCACATCGTGCGAGTTGCGACTGGCGGAACTTACGAAGATCCAGGACAGCTTGTCGGTAAGCATGCCGCGGTATCCCTGCGCATGGTTGAAAAAGAACCCTGTGAACATGCTGCGACGTTCGCATTTGAACTGGCCAGACGGCTTAGTTCTCATGTCACCTCAGCTTCCAAGCACACCATTCAGCGTGTGACTGACGGTTTGTTTGAGTCTGTTGTAAAAGATGTACACGAGCGTTTTCCGTTCATACAACATAAAACCGAGCTCTTTGATGCCTTACTCGCCAAGGTGATTATCAGTCCCCAGGACTACCGTGTGGTTCTGGTGCTAAATGAATATGGTGACTTTTTGTCAGATATGGCATCAGGGTTAATGGGTAGTCTTGGCACTGCAGCAAGCGGCAACTATGCCTTTAATCCAGACAATTCCGTAGCGCTGGCCATGTTCGATCCCGCAGGTGGTACAGCGCCGGATATTGCTGGTAAAAACGTATGTAATCCGGCAGCAATATTCCTTGCCTTTAGTATGATGCTGGATCATATCGGAAGACGTGATCTTGGAGATCAGCTTCGCTACGCTGTTAACACTGCGGTAAAAGACGGTACCTGCACGCGTGATCTAGGCGGATCTATGAATACGGATGAATTCACAGATCTTATCATCAGCAAAATGGCCGACTAGCTATAGTGTCTTCCGAGACAGTACTTGCTTCGTTGTCTGACTATGTGAATACACGCACACTTCCTCCAGTTGAAAAGTGGCACCCGGAAAATGAATCAAGCATTGATATTCGCATAGACAAATCCGGTAACTGGATACACGAGGGGGGCTTGATTACCCGACCCGCGATGGTAAGAGTGTTTTCATCGGTATTGCGCCAGGAAGAGCAGAATTATTATCTGGTAACCCCCGAAGTTAAACTGAAAATTCAGGTAGAAGATGTACCTTTTCTCGTAACCAATATGGAGTCTTTCGGTAAAGGTAGAAAGCAAATAATCGCTTTTGTAACCGGTACGGGCGATTACGTCACCCTCGACAGCGATCATATCCTCGTGATAGAAGATCACGGTCCCGGCTTGAAACCTTATTTGATGATACGGCAGGGCATGCAGGCATTATTGTCTAGACCCGTCTACTATCAGCTGGCGGAACTGTGTACAACACACAAGCCCTCTCCACAGAGCGATTCCTGCCTGGGAGTCTGGAGCTCAGGCCTTTTTTGTAATCTGACAAATGATCCGAACACCTAAAGTACCCGGTGGTTTTACATATTTGGGTAGTTGGGTCCACCCGCACCTTCGGGCACAACCCAGTTGATATTTTGTGCAGGATCCTTGATGTCACAAGTCTTGCAGTGCACACAGTTTTGCGCATTAATCTGGAACCGTGAGGTGCCGTTTTCCTCGACAACTTCGTACACTCCGGCGGGGCAGTATCGTTGTGCCGGTTCATCGTATTCGGGCAGGTTTTTGGCGATTGGAATGTTCTTGTCTAACAGTTGAAGATGACAGGGCTGATCTTCTTCGTGATTGGTACTGGACAAAAATACCGAGCTAAGTTTATCAAAAGATAAAACTCCGTCCGGTTTTGGATACTCAATTTTTTTACTGTCTTTGCCTAGTTTTAGTGTCGCGTGGTCTGGTATGGGATCGCTAAAAGTAAAAGGCAATTTACCCTTGAACACTGCTTGATCTACCACGGCAAAGGAAGAGCCAACAAGAATTCCAAACTTGTGTAACGCTGGCCCAATATTACGCGAACTGTACAACTCTTCGTGTAACCAGGAATCTGCTACTTTTTCTTCAAAGCTTCGCAACTCTTCGCCACCGGCAGAACCTGTTTTTAGCGCCTCATAGACGCTATCGCCCGCCAACATTCCTGATTTCATCGCAGTATGACTACCCTTGATTTTTAGCACGTTCAGAAAGCCAGCATCATCTCCTACCAGCAATGCTCCTGGCAGTACCGTTTTGGGTAAAGCCTGCAAGCCACCTTTGCTCATCGTTCGGGCACCATAAGCTACTCGTTTTCCACCCTCCAGATATTGAGCATATACAGGGTGGTGTTTAAGCTTTTGAAACTCGTCAAAGGGGCTCAAATGCGGGTTGCTATAGCTGAGGTCTACGATTAGTCCCAAAGCCACCTGATTATTTTCCAGGTGGTACATAAATGAGCCACCTCCAGCTCCGGGAAGGTGGGTGAGCGGCCACCCAACAGTATGAATCACCTTACCAGGAGTATGTTTGTCGGGTGCAATATCCCAGATTTCCTTAATGCCCAGACCATAGTGCTGGGTACCCGAATCTGCATCGAGGTTAAATTTGCTGATTAGTTGCTTGCCAAGGTGCCCACGACACCCCTCAGCCAAGATAGTGTATTTTCCTACCAGTTCATATCCAGCCTGGAACCCGGGTTTGTGTTCCCCGTTTTCAGTTACACCCATATCCGTGGTAGCAATTCCGCGCACGCTGCCGTCTTCAGCATACAGAATTTCAGAAGCGGCAAATCCTGGAAAAATATTAACTTCGAGGGCTTCGGCCTGTTCTCCAAGCCAGCGGCAAAAATTTCCGAGACTCAGCGCATAATTGCCTTCATTGTGGGTTGCTTTGGGTACCAGCATGTTTGGCACTTTTATGCGGTTGATCGGGTTTACCAGATAATAAACCTCGTCTACGGTAACTGGATTGTTTAATGGTGCACCGCGATTACGCCAATCAGGAATTAACTCATCCAGCGCTCTGGGTTCCAGTACCGCACCTGACAATATATGCGCTCCTATCTCAGAGCCTTTTTCGACCAGACAAACAGAAACTTCCTCTCCATCCTGTTTGGCTCGTTGTGCTATTTGAATAGCTGCGGCCAGTCCAGATGGTCCACCACCTACAATAACCACATCAAATTCCATCGATTCGCGTTCGCTTACTTCCAAAACATCCACTCCCGGGTGTGTTAGCTAATAATCAATTATATAAACCCTGTGGGCTTAAAGCAGCAACTATTAACTGCCTGATTAGGGTCAATTTCGGGCGTAATGCTGCACGAACTTGACCTGAACCCCACGAAAAGGCGAAAATTAGGTATACGGGGTAATAAATCGACCTCGCATCCTATTTCCCTCATATTACATTCAAACCGAGGAAGTCATGAAAGTACTGGTACCTATTAAACGCGTCGCTGATGCGAACGTGAAAGTCCGGGTAAAGTCGGATCACACCGGCATGGATCTTAACAATGTTAAAATGGCGGTAAACCCATTTTGCGAAATTGCCATTGAAGAAGCCCTGCGCTTACGCGAAGCTGGTAAAGCCGAAGAAGTTATAGCTATTTCGGTTGGGCCTGAAGTGTGTAAAGAGCAACTCAGAACCTGCCTTGCTCTCGGTGCAGATCGAGCCATATTGGTGCAAACCGATGCCGAACTCCAACCATTAGCTATTGCCAAAATACTAAAGGCCGTCTACGACAAGGAGCAACCAGACCTGGTGCTGCTTGGCAAACAAAGTATCGACGGTGACAATGGTCAGACCGGACAGATGCTTGCTGCCCTCGCCAATCTTTCCCAGGGAACTTTTGCTTCGGAGCTTTCTCTCGAAGACAACAAGGTAAAAGTAGTACGGGAAATAGACGGAGGCCTTCAAACATTGTCATTGAGCATGCCAGCGGTGATCACCACCGATCTCCGGCTTAACGAGCCGCGATACGCTTCATTGCCCAATATTATGAAAGCCAAGAAGAAACCTATGGATACTTTTACTTTGGAGGAATTAGGCGTAAGCATTGAGACTGCTGTCGAAACCTTAAGCGTAGAACCACCCGCAGAGCGAAAAGCGGGGATTATTGTAGAAAGCGTTGAAGAACTGGTTGAAAAACTTCGCAACGAAGCAAAGGTGATTTCATGAGTATTTTAGTTATAGCAGAGCACGATAATAGTAATCTCAAACCTGTCACTTTAAATGTAATGGCCGCCGCGGTTGCCATTGGCGGTGACGTTGATGTACTGGTTGTTGGTAGTGCATGCTCCACAGTTGCCGATCAGGTCGCTCAGGTGAGTGGCGTTAATCAGGTTATCCTGGTTGAAAATGCTGCCTACGAACACCAACTGGCAGAAAACGTAGCAGCGCTGATTGTGGAACTTGCCGCCGATTACAGTCATGTTTTAACGGGACATACAACGGCGGGTAAGAATTTTTTACCTCGCGTAGCCGCGTCTCTAAACGTAAACCAGATTTCTGACATCATAGCGGTTGATTCACCGGATACTTTTAAGCGTCCAATTTATGCAGGTAACGGTATCGCCACGGTTAAGACCACGGACACAATAAAGGTGGTTTCCGTCCGTGGGACAGGATTTGATCCTGTTGCCGAAACAGGTAACAACGCCAGTATAAATACAGTGGACAAGGTTCACGATCTTGGAATTTCCAGTTTTGTTGGTGAAGAAATCGCTAAATCCGAACGACCCGAGCTGACTGCCGCAGATATAATCATTTCCGGTGGGCGTGGGATGCAAAATGGAGAAAATTTTGCTCTGCTGGAAGCAGTTGCCGACAAACTTGGTGCGGCTATTGGAGCCTCACGTGCCGCAGTGGATGCAGGCTTCGTTCCAAATGATATGCAGGTTGGGCAAACCGGAAAAATCGTAGCACCTGATCTTTATATTGCCGTCGGAATATCCGGTGCTATTCAGCATCTGGCAGGAATGAAGGACAGCAAGGTTATAGTGGCAATCAATAAGGATGAAGATGCTCCTATATTTCAGATTGCAGACTATGGTCTGGTTGCTGACCTGTTCAAGGCCTTACCGGAGTTGGAGCAGTTGCTTTAAACTGAATAATCAGGGCTGGTGAGGTTTTCTTTTCGCGGTGTACCAGGTAACTGGTTGAGCGTGATTATGTACTTCGTCGGCCACGTCCAGTATTAGTGCGAATAGAGCCATGCGCACCAGCACACCGTTGTCGGTCTGACGAAAAATCGCCAGATTGGGGTTCTGGTTCAGGTCATCATCCAACTCTTTTGCAGCAGAGCGTGAATCTCTGGGCAAAGGATGCATGATTACAGTATTGGGTTCACAGTATTTCGTATAAATTGACTGGTTAACACGAAATAAACCACGATATTTGTTGGCCTCTTCCTGCGTCGCGAATCGTTCTTCCTGGGTGCGCGTTACATAGAGTATATCTACGTGGTGTATACCCTGTTCCAACTCATGACAAACTTCAACGCTGTGGCCTCTGGCCAGCAATTCCTGAACAATGCCTTCCGGGGCTGCAAGTTGCGGAGGTGAAACCAGTTTAAACTGAACACCAGAAAACAGCGCAAGCAGTTTGCACAGGGAATGCGCGGCACGACCATTTTTCAAATCTCCTATGAGAGCAATTCGTAATCCGTCTATGCCACGGCCACGACCTGCCATTTCCTGCTTTACCGTATAAAGATCAAGCAAAGCCTGACTGGGGTGTTCATTAGGGCCATCACCACCGTTAATTACAGGTACACGACTGGCCTCGGCAAACTCTGCCACCGATCCAACCTCGGGGTGGCGCATTACAATAATGTCGCTATAACCAGACAAAACGCGCGCGGTATCATGCAGAGATTCACCTTTTGCCAGAGACGACACTTTTACTTCTGTGGTTTCACGAACTTCCCCACCTAAAAGATTAAACGCACAACCAAAGGATATACGTGTTCGGGTAGAGGGTTCGAAGAACATGTTGCCCAGTATTGCGCCACAAAGAACCCGGCTGATGCGTTTTCGTTGTGCGTAAGGGCGCATTTCTGCTGCCACTTCAAATACTCGTTCTACACCGTCTCGATCGAACTGATCGGTACTCAAAATGTGACTACCTTTAAATTTCAAAGTGTTTTTTCCAGACGCAGATACAAAAACCGCCCCGTAATGTCATAAGTACGCGAATCGTAGCTGTCGTTAAATGCCCTCGCAACAAATGGCGGGGCTTCATCAAAAATATTTCGCATTCCAAGTGTAACCTTGGTGTTCATAGTTCTCGGACCTTTATATACAAGCTGTGCGTTGTGCGTTCTCCAGGCATCAATGGTTCTTTTTTCGGAAGTGCGCGGTATCTCTTCACGCAAGGTGCTTACATAGTAGAAATTGTACCCTAGATTCCACCGTTTGTTTTCCAGATTTAGTGCAAGGTTCAATTTCCAGTCGGGCAGGGCACCTCGGCCATCATCTGCTGCGTCTTTGAATGTTCCTGCCAGGTCTTCAAAAGGTTTTAGGGGGTCGATTCTTTCCTTAAAACTCAGCAAGTGTGTGGCCGACGTCTTAAACTTTATTCGCCCCCAATTAAAAGTGCTCGATAGATACTCAATCGCAAAATCCAAACCACTAAGGTTTCGTTCTCCGATATTTATCTGTGTCGCGACTATTTGCAAAATGTTACCGTTTTCATCCCGTTTGATCCTATCCGCAAACCCCAGCGACCTTGCATTTTCATTCACAATGAAATCCGGACTGCCACCAATAACATCTTCTTCCTTTATCTGATACCAGTCTGCAGAAACGACCAGCCCTGATATAAATGCTGGTTTCCATTGCAAACCGACGGTATAGGTTTCGGCGCGTTCTGGTTTGAGATTCAGATTACCTCCCTGGATAGTCGCAAACTGGTTTAGAGAGGGGTCTGATTGTTGTGTACAGCCCAACAACAGTTCTACATTTTCCACGTCTGAACAAGGATCGTCGACATATATGAACGTTTCTTTCTCACCGCTTTTCAGTTCCAGAAGTGACGGGGCACGAAAAGCCTGTGAATAAGAACTGCGAACAAGGAAAGATTGAACAGGAATATAATTGAGAGAAACACGGGGGTTACTTGTATAACCAAAGTTTGTATAGCTGGAGAGTCGCAGAGCCAACTGCATATTTAGGCGTTTGGCGAGGAAAACATCCTTCAGAATCGGTATGTAAGATTCCAGATAGACTTCCCGGACTTGCCTTTTACCCTTGGTTTTCGGAAAGTTGACGCCTCCTATGGTCTCAAAATTAAGCACCAGAAAATCGGGATCGATATGCAGGCGTTCCTTTCTAAACTCGAATCCAGTGGCAAATTCAACCATGCCCGCAGGAGTCTGAAACAATGGAAAGTCTACATTTAGAATCAGGCTGTTCAGTGATGTAATACTTCTGTTATGGATTTCGCGAACGATAAAGTTCAGCATATCCTGGTTAATGCTACCCACTGGACCGAGCAAATTTAGTGCAACGCAGTCATCTATACAGACTGCTGCAGATTCCAGTGATCGTTGTACGCTGGGTGCGTGCAGGAGGTTTTGTAAAGTTTCGTTTCCCCGGGACCGGTTATGGCTGTAAGAAATATCCCAGTGATATTTTCCATACGTACCATTTGATCCCACCACTGTTCGAAGAGAGCGTGAGTCAAAGTGCGTTATTCTAGGACCAAGCTCGGTAAACCGCCTACGAACGTCAAAAAGGGGCTCTCCAAACGGATTATATTCACTATTGGGACTAACCGGGAATTCATGCAAAATTGTAAACAAAGGGGTTGGTGCCAGGGTATTGATGGAACGCGTATTTGTATAAAGGCTTTCCAGATAAAAATTAATCCCTGAATCCGTATCCAGCCCGTATTGACTAAATAGACTCCAACGCCTCGACGGCACAATGGCTGAAGTGAATTCGCGATAGTCAAATTTGTCTTCATCAGTGACTGTTCGAAAATCTTTAGGGTTAGCACCATCGGAACCTGGATTAAGAGTCAAAAAGCCATCGCGCAAAAATACAATGGAAGGAGCCGTTGCGCTGCTACGTTTGTCCACACCACCCTTTGCTCGATCGTCAGAGCTTGAACTTAATGTTCGATCGCGACTAAAAAGCGGTTTTTGTTCATAGTAGCTAAGCCCCAGCGAGAAACGTTGATTACTTTTAACTTTCCCTAATAAAAGACTGGAATTCAACGTACCCAGGTCGCCCCTGCTACTTACGCCGTAAAAACTACTGCCGGTAATCTCATTTACGGGCGTTCGCGTTATCAAATTAACAACTCCTGCGATTGCATCGGAGCCATACAACGCAGAGGCACCATCTTTCAGTATTTCGATTCGTTCAATTACGCCAAGTGGAATACTGTTCAGGTCAACTGGGCCGTTTTCCATACCCACTCCGTTGATCCTTCGCCCATTAAGAAGAACCAGGGTGTTACTCGCTGGCAACCCCCTTAATGTGATTGTTGATGTTCCATCACCGCCATTAGTTACGAGTGTGCTGGTGGGGTTTCCAGCAACAAGCGTGAGCAATCGTAAAAGATTACCCACATCCTGATTGGATGAACTCTCTATATCACTTCGAGTTATTACTTCTACATTAGGACCATATCCCGGCTTGGGAAACCGTATGCGTGATCCGGTGCTAGTTTGATCAAGTACCACAATTTCCTCTACATGACTCTGTGTAGATGGGGGCGAGATAACACTTGCAGAGATCTTTTCTGTGACTTCTGCGGGTACAGTACAACCAGGTCGGAGGGAATAAAGTTGAGCATTGATTTTGATGAGGGACAGACAGGCTTCGCCGAGTAATATTTTTAATGCCTCTTCAAACCCGTAACTACCTTCGATTGCAGTGGATTCGAGGTTGTCTGTGGTTTGAGTCGAAAATACAATGCTGAAGCCGGTTTCACGAGCGAGTTGCAGGAGTGACTTTCCCAATACATTCGAAGGTATGTTTAACACATACTTTTTTGCATTGCCTGATTCAGCGTTCGATACCACAGTGCAAACACAACTACAGGCCAGCAGCACACCGTAAACAAATGAACGAATAAAAGGAATGGGAAACTCACCCTATATCTGTCATGGACAGTTGCATGCTATCTGACAGTGGTGTATGAGGTAAAGAGTCAGTTTGTACGTGTTATTATGATCTGATTGTTAGACAATAATTCTATTTCTATTGGAATTATCAAAGATTGTTGTAGTGCCTGTAACATGCTGTCCTGATCACCTATCTCTATGATTCCTGAAACACGGTGCGCATTTAATTCAGTATCATTGCTGGCAATGATAACTTTTCGCGGCATGTAGCGGTTCATATCCTCAATCAACGCTTCCAGTGAAACTCCATCATACTCCAGCCGACCATCACGCCATGCAGTAAGGGACAGAGCATCAACATTGACCAAGATGATCTTCGCTCCAGCTACCCGGGCTTGCTGGTTTGCATTCAAATCAACACTGCGTGATGCATTTGACACCTTAACCACGCCTTCGGTAACCGTAATACGAGTTTCACTACCGGTATCCCACACGCCAAAAGAAGTTCCGATTGCATGAATCGAGCTGTTTCTGCTTTCAACAACAAATGGCCGACGAGCATCTTTTTTAACCTCAAAAAATGCTTCTCCGGCCACCAGGTGCAACAATCGTTGTTGTGAGGAAAACTCTACAAGAATACGTGAATCGTTATTCAGTTTGACCTGGCTTCCATCTTCAAGAGTGACAAGTTTAAACTGACTAGTGCCGGTAGAATATTCCAGCCCGGTGTTTTGAAAAACGAATAACGCAGCAAACGCAAAAACAAGTGTTGCAGCAAGTGCAAAGGAAGCATAAAGAGGGCGGATTGAGTTCTTCACTGGGCTCTTTCCCGCGAACCCGGTTTCTGAATGGGTATCTACAAAATCGGATGGACTAAAATGACTAACCACTCCCAGGTCTTCCCAAATTCGCAACATCGCATCAAAGGCTGGTTTATTTGCGGTATCCCGCGTTAACCAGAGAGCAAATTTTTCATGATCTTTGTCAGAAACGTCAGAAGCGCGCAGCCTTGCCAGCCATTCAGTTGCTTCATCATAGTTCTTTTCATTTACGTTCATATAAAATTAGTGCAGCATAATTAGTCTGTTCGTCTGATTATAGGACGATAAAGTCGATTCATCCCTCAATACTGTTTTGTTAGCAATTGTTACCTGGTGTTTGTCTAGCCTTTGTCTACCACCTGACGTAAGTGTTTTAGTGCTCTAATGATGTACTTTTCTACCATACTGGTAGAAACGCCGAGCTGAACCGCTATTTCCGGGTAGCTCATGTCCCGCCCCCTGTGTAACAAAAAGGCATCTCTACACTTGTGCGGTAAACTACCAAGGGATATTTTAATGAGCTGTAATGCTTCTGCTGCAGCAACGCCATTTTCCACCGTGGGGCGATCTTCTCGATAGTTGAGGGATATGCTTTGTTCAAGATATTTTTTTGCAACCGCTGCATGACGACTACGGTCGATGGCAATATTCGAAGCTGTTTGAAAAAGGAATGCGCGCGGGTTTTTAAGGGCTTCCGGATTATCGAGGCGGTGAATGCGGAGCCACGTTTCCTGCGCAATTTCGGCAGCATCTTCTGTATCTCGAAAACGAGACACAAGAAACTTGAGCAACGGAGTTTGTTGCTCCTGAAAAAGGGACTCCAAAAATTCAGTTTTAACTTCTGCCACTGTATCTTGAGCACTTTAGTATCAGCAGTGTGAAGCATAACATATCTGTACGAACTACGTGCTTCACAGGGAAACTGAAATACCCAATTTAGTTTTAGCTCCAGCATTAAGCGTCCCAAAATTCCCGTGTACAGTTATCTGATGCATGAACGGTCAAAAAGGTTGCAAATAACAGGCTGAAATAGCAGAAACTGCGCCTTATACGGATAAACTGAGAACTGGCAAGGTAGGCGCACGCACACGCCACTGTTATTATGACTCTTTTGAATATGTATATCTGGATTTTGGCTGGCCTGACAGGAATTTGGGATTATGAGTGAAAACACGAGCAGCAAAGGGCCAGAACAGACTCTCAATCGGTTTATGTTGCCATTTGCATTTGCCCGCAGAAATACAATTGTTGTTACACCAGAAGATACCTCTGGCAGTTCAAAGCTAATTGTTGTTGGAGTGGAACATCCCGGACTTAGACTATTCGGGGAACTCCAACGCTTTTTGAAGCAGAATTTTCAATTCCGTAAAGTTGAACTCGACGAATTTGAGAACTTGCTCTCTGATCTGTATTCACGAGACTCATCAGACGCCAAACAGATGGTGGAGGACATTGGTGGCGAAATGGACCTCTTTAGCCTGGCAGACTCGTTTTCTGAAACAGAAGATCTGCTTGAGCAAGAAGATGACGCTCCAATTATCAGACTGATTAACGCTCTATTGTCTGAAGCCATACGCGAAGATGCCTCCGATATACACATTGAAACTTTTGAAAAGGATCTGGTGGTACGTTTTAGAATCGACGGTGTACTTCGAGAAATTGTCCGCCCAAAACGGGCACTTGCGTCCCTGCTTGTGTCTCGTATCAAGGTAATGGCTAAACTGGACATCGCAGAGAAACGCATTCCCCAGGATGGTCGCATTTCGCTTAAAATAGGAGGGCGTGAGGTGGATGTTCGCGTCTCCACAATGCCGACCGGAAATGGAGAGCGTGTGGTTCTGCGTTTACTCGACAAACAAGCAGGCAGGCTCAGGCTGGATCGTCTGGGCATGAGTAATACCCTGCTGAAAAAGGTACAGTTACTGGTACACAAGCCACATGGTATTCTCCTGGTGACTGGCCCTACAGGTTCAGGTAAAACTACAACTCTTTATGCCAGCCTTACCGAGCTCGATGGTGAAACCATCAACATTCTTACTGTTGAGGACCCCATTGAATATAACTTGCCGGGTATTGGCCAAACCCAGGTAAATAACAAGGCAGATATGACCTTTGCTCGCGGACTACGAGCAATATTAAGACAGGACCCCGACGTGGTTATGGTGGGCGAAATACGTGATCTGGAAACCGCTGAAATCGCCGTACAAGCGAGCCTTACAGGACACCTGGTGCTATCGACTCTACACACTAACAGCGCTGTTGGGGCCGTTACAAGGTTGGTGGACATGGGAATGGAACCCTTTCTTGTATCCTCAAGCCTTGTGGGAGTAGTGGCACAAAGACTCGTGCGGGTATTGTGCGAACACTGCAAGCGAGGCGTGTCTGCAGATTCCATAGAATGTAATTTTTTAGCTTGTGAGCCGGACCAGCCTCCAGTAATTTATGAAGCGGTGGGATGCGAAAAATGTGCCAGCTCAGGCTATAAAGGACGCACGGGAATTTATGAAATCATCACGGTTGATGATGGTTTTCGGCAACTAATTCACGATCAGGCATCTGAGCAGGAACTCACAAAACACGCTCGGACGCAATCCAGTAATATACGAGAAGATGGACGTCAGCGGGTACTTGATGGCACCACTACTGTGCAGGAAGTACTACGAGTCACACTCGAAGAATAGCAGGGAACCGGGTGGCTGCATTTGAATACATAGCACTAGACTCCAAAGGACGACAGAAGAAAGGGACTCTGGAAGCTGATAGTGGGCGACAGGTGCGTCAGTTGTTAAGGGATATGCAGCTGGCACCCTTGTCAGTTGCACCAGCGGCTGAAGATCAAAAAGAAGGTAATAATTTCGCTCTGTTTCGAGCACGAGGCATGTCGCCGCTGGAACTAGCACTGTTCACGCGCCAAATGGCAACTTTGTTGGCAGCCAGCCTGCCCCTGGAAGAAGCGCTTAGAGCAGTTGCACAACAAACAGAAAAACGCCACATAAGCAACCTTATTATGGCCGTTCGTAGCCGTGTTCTAGAGGGGCACTCTCTGGCGCAGTCCATGGCTGAGTATCCACACACATTTAATGATATGTTTCGCTCCACGATTGCTGCAGGTGAACAATCCGGGTTTCTGGATACTGTTTTTGATAATCTTGCTGATTATACCGAGCAGCGCTTCGAGTCTCGTCGTAACGTGGAGATGGCAATGATCTATCCCGTTTGCCTTATGGTGCTTGCCCTGGTCATTGTTGGCTTTTTACTGGTATACATCGTGCCAGACATCGTGGGTGTATTCGAAAATAGTGGCCAGGAACTTCCGGGATTAACCAAGGGTCTTATTTCGTTGAGCGAGTTTGTACAGTCATACATTTTGTTAATTGCGATTTTCATTGCTTTGTGTGTTTTTGGTGTTCGTTACCTGTTATCACAAACACATATTCGAAAAGCCTGGGACAAACAAAAACTGGAGCTTCCGCTCATAGGTAAAATTACACGTGGAGGAAATACAGCCAGGTACTCCAGCACGCTTAGCATCCTAACCTCCAGTAGTGTGCCTTTAGTTGAGGCTATGCAAATTGCTTCCGAAGTGATTAGCAACGTCTGGATGAAAGAGCGCCTTGCAGGCGCGACACAACGTGTAAGCGAGGGTATCAGTCTGCGAGCCGCGCTCGACTCTGCTGGTTATTTTCCCCCAATGATGCTGCACATGGTTGCCAGTGGCGAAGCCAGTGGTGAACTGGATACGATGCTCGCAAAGGTATCAACATATCAGCAAAAAGAACTTGAACGACTGGTAGGAACACTGGTAAAGCTGTTTGAACCATTCATGCTCCTGTTTATGGGTGGAATGGTAATGATGATTGTCCTCGCTGTACTCCTGCCCATCTTAAATATGAACGAACTTTTAGGCTAATTTATGCATATACAAGTACCTTTTCGAAAATACCAGGCGGGCTTCACTCTGATCGAGATTATGATAGTTGTTGTCATTATCGGGATACTGGGCGCACTAATATTGCCAAACGTTATTGGCAGGGATGACCAGGCACGCAGTACTGCGGTAAAAACAGATTTGCAGGGGCTGGGAAATGCGCTCGAATTATATAAACTCGACAACTACCACTACCCCTCAACTGATCAGGGGCTAGAGGCTCTTATAGCCAGACCTGGCGGGTTTCCTGAACCAAAAAACTATAACCCAGGCGGTTATCTTCGCAAGAAGAAGGAACCTGTTGATCCCTGGGACAATCCTTATATATATATCAAGAGCGAATCTGATTTTGAACTGTACTCACTGGGTGCCGATGGAGCAGAAGGCGGAGAGGGTATAAATGCAGATGTCAGTTACGAGGAGTTGTAACAAAAGTGAGGTATTCCCGTCAGACCGGATTTACTTTACTGGAAATTCTGATAGTCATGTCAATCTTGTTAATAATGACGAGCGTAGTTGTGCTCGGATTTACCGGTGCAGACAGAAACACTAGAATTAAAACCGAGGCGCAACGCGTTGCCTTGTTAATAGAACTTGCCCGATCGGGAGCAATTCAATCCAACCAGGAGTGGGGACTTTTTGTTGAAGATAGCGAATACTATTTCGCAGCTCTAAATCCTGTTAGCGGCATTTGGGACTCACTTGAACAACGAGAATTTCGAAAACGAACTTTACCCAATGAGATCAAATTTCGCTTATTACAACTCAGCAAACGTGATCAACAATATGACGAAATTTTTTTTAAAGCAGATGACAAAGACAACACAGAATTCGAGATGCCCGATGTAGTGATTTTTTCAGATGGTGAAATCACACCGTTTAAAATGGATGTACGTGTTGATCAGGACTCCGCGATCTGGTTGGTGCAAAGCGATGGACTATCCAGAGTGGCTGTCGAGCAGACACCCCGTGAGCAATAGATCACGTTCCACAGCCAGTATG
>Ga0256847_1000303_pt1 | contig 32881 bp, 35 predicted proteins | sample TeddybearmetaG_FD_189099 | JGI IMG/M metagenome (GOLD analysis project Ga0256847, IMG submission 189099) | Hydrothermal vent microbial communities from East Pacific Rise, Pacific Ocean - Teddybear | ecosystem: Environmental > Aquatic > Marine > Hydrothermal vents | place: Pacific Ocean: East...
CAACCATGGATGTTCGACCTGGTTGGGGAGAACCAGATCGACGTCTATTGCGATCTGGATAAGCGGCTGGATGATACCGATCCGTTCGATCGCCAGATCACCATTGGCTTTGGCTGTATGCTGGAATTACTGCGCATGGCGGGTGCCGAGCAGGGTTATGAAACTGATATTGTAGCGTTCCCCGATGAGCAGCCCTATCCGCGATTGAATGCGGGCCTGATTGCGCGCGTTACGTTTAGAGAGTCGGCAACAGTGCTGCCTGACCCGCTATTTACGAGCGTTCTGGAGCGCCGATCCAGCAAGGAGCCTTATGATTTAGAACGGCCAGTTGAAGCGGACGTCTTGTCTGGTGTGATCGAAAGTGTTCGCGGCGGTTCTGCTATAGATGGAAGTGTTGACCCGGCACGTACGCAGCGGATCATCGATTTGGCTTGGCAAGGCTGGATGATCGAATACGAGACGCCGCGTACCCGCCGTGAAAGCATCGATTTAATGCGAATCGGTAACCGCGCCGTTGTAGAAAACCCGGACGGGATTGATCTTGGCGGCCTCTCTATGGGCTTGATGAAGAGGGCCGGGATCATTAGTCTGGAAGCGCTGGATACGCCTGGCAGTCAAGCTTATGAGATCGGCGTGGAGATGTACCGGGACATCGTTCATTCGGCCAAGGGCTTTGCTTGGGTGACGGCGGATGAGAATACGCGCGTCAGTCAGCTGGAAGCGGGAAAGACATGGGTGCGGATGAATTTGGCGGCGCAGCATGCAGGGCTCTGTATCCATCCGCTTAGCCAAGTGTTGCAGGAATTCCCTGAAATGGCTGAGCCTTATATGGCGATCAAGCAAGAGCTTGGCGTGCCTGATGGCGGTGTCATTCATATGCTCGGCCGGATTGGCTATACCAAGTTTCCGAAACCGTCGCCCCGTTGGCCATTGGAGTCGAAGCTGATAAGCAATGATGTATGACTAAATCAACGCCGAAAACCCCGCTAGTCTTTCAAGTTTTCAACGAGATCGGGATTATCAATCAGCTTTCGACATCGCATCTAGGTAAGGCCTTGGGACCTGATCTGAATATTTCAGAGTTTGGCGTCCTCAATCATTTTGTCCGGGTTGGCGGTGAGAAAACACCGTCGCGACTGGCGCGTATATTTCAGATGACCAAGCCGTCAATGACGGCGATTTTGGGAAAATTGTCGGCCAAGGGCTATGTCGATATTGTCAGCAGTGAAGAAGATCGCCGGAGTAAACGGGTATCAATAACAGCGTCGGGAAAAGCAGCGCGTGAGCGTGGCATTTCTGCAATTACCCCTAAGATCGACGAGATCAACGCGGGCTTCGATGTGCAGCAACTAGCTGAAATGTTGCCAATACTAAGTGCATTACGAGCTTATCTCGATACAGCGCGTGAAGCTGAGGACGGCCTGAATCGGTGATTGGCAAAGCGTTGCGAACCGGGCTAATGCTTTCAATTCGTTAACACTTGGCACCTATTTGTTAAGGTTAATCCGTTTTCAGGGGCTGACGCGATATGATTGCGCTTATCTTTCTTGTCTATGCCGCCATTGGCGCGGCCTCCGGCTGGGGGCTGTTCACCTATGCAGGTGTCGAGCTGCCATTGGCGATCTGTGCCGGGGCGATCATCACCGCGTTGCTGGGCCAAGTGCATCTGTTCGCAACCCGTGGCGGCGGGTCTAAAGATGTTCAGAATCGGCTAGATCTGGTTGAGACGGCGCAGCGCGATACATATGAACGCGTAGGGGTTGTCGAAGCGCGTACGGATGCAGTTGAAAGCACCGTCAAGCACGAGTTGACTGAGCGCCGAGACGCGCTGGTGACCGAGATGAAGCAGCTGGAAACGCTGATTGATCGCCTGTCGCGCAGTTTCGAGAATAAGCTGACAACGGCGGGTACGGTTGGCGAGGTTGCGCCGCAAGAGGATGCTGTGTTGCGCGCCGTGAAGGATGCGCTGCAAGAGGGCCGGGTTGATCTGCACTTACAACCTATTGTGTCGCTGCCACAGCGCCGGGTCTCATTCTATGAGGGGTTCACGCGGTTGCGCCGACCGGATGGCTCGCTGATTCTGCCGGCCGAATTTCTGGATGCAGCGCGGCGCGCCAATTTGATGGGCATTCTCGACAATATGATGCTGTATCGCTCGGTTGAAGTTGTGCGCCGTTTGGCGGCGCGTGACCGCCGGGTTGGCGTGTTCTGTAATGTCTCATCGCATTCGCTTGAAGACCCACACTTCTTCCCGTTTTTCCTGACGCATATGGAGAAGAACCGCGATTTGGCTGGGGCGCTGATCTTTGAAATTCGGGCAGACAAGTTCGAGAATCGCTCACCCGCGATGCGCGCGGCGATGGACCGGCTAACCGCTCTTGGTTTCCGCTTCTCGATTGATCATGCTGAGACGCTGGCCTTCGACTTGCCGCGGCTTCAGGATGCCGGTGTACGGTTTGTGAAGGTCAATGGCGGCGACATGGTCGATCAGATGCGCGATCCGAATGGGCCGCGCCCGGCGTCCTCGGTGAACCGCTCAATCTCTGGCGACGAAGTATCGGCTGTATGTTCACGCTATGGCGTTACGCTGATAGCGGAGAAGATCGAGGAAGAGGTCAGCGTGGTCGAGATTCTCGAATATGCGATCCCGTATGGTCAGGGCCATATCTTCGGGGCGCCGCGTCCGATCAAGTCCTCCTTGATGGAAGAAACTGCGCCGCCCGCAGAATTGGTGCGCCGCCTCAACGCGCGCGGCTAGTTCACTCGGCAATCTGCAACAAAAGCTCGCAAACTGTTGATTGACCCCTGTTGGTGGGCAACCTAACTGCGCTGCATGACAAAGACTGATTTTCCCGGCGGGCTATCCGCAATCGCTGAGCGTTATGATGCCATACTTTGTGATGTCTGGGGCGTCATCCACAATGGTCGCCATGCGTTTGGCGAGGCTTGCGAGGCTTTGGTGCGGTTCCGTGAAGCAGGCGGGGCAGTCGTACTGATCACCAATGCGCCAGTGCCTAAACATCAGGTCGTACAATTCTTTGATCCGCTTGGCGTACCGGCTGAAGCCTTTGATGATTGTGTTTCATCAGGCGACGCAACGCGTGAAGTATTAGCGCAGCGCGCGAGCGAAGTGTTCTGGCGTCTCGGCGCAGATGAGGGGTTTGAGCATGACCGGTTCTTGTATGAAGGATTGAACCTGCAATTTGGTGACGCTGCCACCTCCGACACTTTACTCTGTATCGGGCTTGAAGATCAGGTCAGTGATGAGCCGGAGGATTATCGCGACCGGCTCGCCCAAGCGGTTGATCGCGGCATGGAGATGATTTGCGCCAATCCTGACATCAAGGTTCGGGTTGGTGACAGGCTGTACTGGTGCGCGGGGGCTTTGGCCAAGATATATGAGGAGGAGGGCGGTACGGTCGTTTACCCGGGCAAGCCTTATGCTGCGATATATGATCTGGCGCGTTCACGGCTGTCTGATATGGGAGTTACACCGGCGCGTGATCGCATCCTGTGTATTGGCGACAGTCCGGCTACAGATATGGCGGGCGCTGCGATGCAGGGCTTTGATGGCCTTTATGTTGGAACTGGTCTGCGACAGCATGGCAGCGCATTTGAAACCGAAGTTCAGACGCTTTTGAACGAGTATGATGTGACCGCCCGTTGGGCGATGCCGGGATTGGTATGGTGACGCCGCTTGAAACACACTGTAACAGAGCGTGACCAATCATTACGGAGACCCCCGCCCATGACGTTCAAGGACGGCTATAAATTTGAAGATCTGTCACTCGGCATGAGCCATGAGACGTTTCACAAGATTACCGAGAAAGACCTCGACTTGTTCGCGGAAGTATCTGGTGATTACAACCCTCTGCACATGGATGAGGACTATGCCAAAGGCACAGTTTTTGGGCAGCGGATTGCGCATGGCGCACTAACGGCGAGTTATATCTCGGGCATTCTGGGTAATAATCTGCCCGGTCCCGGAGCGATCTTTACAGGTCTGTCGATGCGGTTCAGACGCCCTGTCTTTATTGGATCAGACGTGACCGTGCGGGCCGAAGTGACTGAGCTACAGCCACGCGGTAACCGGGTCACCCTGAAAGTTACTTGCAGCGTTGATGGCAAGGCGGCGATTTCCGGCGAAGCCAATGTCATGGTGCCGAGCCGGGACGCTTAAACTCTGATGTTACCGGTCACTGCCCATTACAAAGACGTACCGACCGCGATGCGCGGATTTACCGTGGCGTTGGGTAATTTTGACGGTGTGCATGCGGGCCACCGCGCGGTGATTGACGCAGCCAAAGCAGCGGGTGGTGATCTGGGCGTAGCGACATTTGAACCGCCGCCGCGGGCGTTCTTTCGCCCTGATGACCCGCCCTTTCGTATCTATCGCCCGGCGCGGCGCAATGCCCGGCTGGCGGAGCTTGGTGCAAAAGCGATCTATGAGCTGCCCTTCAATGGCGACATGGCGGCGATGACGGACGAGGAATTTGCGCGTGAGGTTCTGTTTGAGGGGCTGGGTGCGAAACATGTTTCGGTCGGATTTGATTTTCGTTTTGGTCGCGGCCGTATGGGCGACGCGGCGCGTTTGGCGTCGCTAGGCCGGGCGCTGGGCTTTGGCGTTAGCGTTGTTGAGAAGATCGAAACACTGGGCACCAAGGCGTCATCGACCGCGATCCGCGAGGCGTTGATTGCTGGCGAGCCGCAAATCGCGGCGGATATTCTCGGCCATGACTGGGTCGTTGACGGTGTGATTGAGCATGGCGAGCAGCGCGGGCGTACGCTTGGTTTCCCGACCGCAAATCTGCATCTTGGTGACCTGATCCACCCCAAGCATGGTGTCTATGCGGTGCGGGTGCGGCTCGAAGGCGAGACGGACTGGCGCGGCGGGGTGGCGAATTTTGGTCGCACACCGACCACTGGCTTGCGTGATCCGTTGCTTGAGGCGTTCATTTTCGATTTTGATCGCGATATTTACGGCAAGACGCTTGAGGTCGCACTGGTGGCTTATTTGCGACCTGAGCTGAAATTCGAAGTGCTGGACGATATGGTTGAGCAGATGCACCGCGACGTGGATGACGCGCGGGCGATATTGGCGGGATGACATCACCTGCGAGCCCTGCTAATCGGCTGTCATGAGCTTTGCCGCATTGATATTTCGTATTCGAATTAGCGGCCCGGTCGCGCGCTGAAATAGTTTCAGTTGGCGGCCGGGGTATGTACCTTTTAGCCCTTTCTTTACAAGCTGAACCGAAGACGACCTGATGGCCGATACAGACACAAAACCCGGTAGTGAATACAAGGACACCTTGTTCCTGCCGACGACCGATTTTCCAATGCGGGGCGGACTGCCCAAAGCAGAGCCGGAATGGATCAAACGCTGGGACGCGATGGGGCTGTACGGCCTGATGCGCAGCGACGCCAAGGCGCGCGGTGCCGAGCCGTATATCCTGCATGACGGCCCACCCTATGCCAATGGCGCGATCCATCTCGGCACGGCGATGAACAAGATCCTCAAAGACATCGTGGTGCGCAACCATCAGATGCGCGGGTTTGATGCGTCTTACCTGCCGGGCTGGGACTGCCACGGATTGCCGATTGAGTGGAAAGTCGAGGAAGAGTTTCGCGGCAAGGGCCGGACCAAGGATGATGTCAGTGGAGCCGAGTTCCGCGCCCGTTGCCGGACCTACGCCGCCGAATGGGTCGGCGTGCAAGCCGAGGGCTTCCGGCGCTGCGGTGTCGAGGGCGAATGGGACAATCCGTACCTGACGATGAATTTCGAGAGCGAAGCGGTAACGGTGCGCGAGTTTCTCAATGTGGCCATGGGCGGACGACTGGTGCGCGGCGCCAAGCCGGTGATGTGGTCGCCGGTCGAACGCACAGCGCTGGCCGAGGCGGAAGTTGAGTATCACGACCGGAAAGTACCGACGATCTGGGTGAAGTTCCCGGTGGTTGTTGGAGCCGCTAATGGTCCGACTGGAGAATCCTCACTGTACCCGGCAGTAACCGGTGCATCCGTCCTTATCTGGACCACCACGCCTTGGACGATCCCAGCAAACCAAGCTGTGAGTTATAGCCCGAACATCGATTACGGCCTGTACGAAGTTAAGGCGGTGATGAGTGAAGAAGAACTTGGCTTCCCGCCTTATGCAAAGCCGGGCGACAGGTTGGTGTTTGCCGACGCGCTTGCCGATAGCCTCAAGAGTTCCGCCAAGATCACTGATATGGTTCGAGTTGGTGATGTTGATCCGTCTGGTTGGACGCTGAGACATCCATTGCACGGCGTGGACGAGTTTTTCTGTCACGATATCCCTATGCTCGCGGGTGATCACGTTACTGCTGATGCAGGGACGGGCTTTGTGCATACGGCGCCGGCGCACGGTGAGGATGACTTCAATGTCTGGATCAATCAGATTGGGTTACTTAATTTCCAACGAGGTCGATCTCCGGGCTTAGGTGGAGAGTCGGTCTTCGGGGTACCATTGCCAAAGATTGAGACTTCAATCCGTCAGATTGTTGATGCTGATGGTTGCTATACCAGCGATGTGCCGGAGCCGCTGACGGGCCTCGATATTATCCGCACGTCGGGCAAGAAACGTGGGCAGCCGGGTAAGGCGAATGATGCGGTGATCAAGTTGCTGGCTGAGAGCGGCAACCTGCTGGCGCGCGGTATCACAACGATCCGCGACGCGCATTCATGGCGCTCGAAAGCCCCAGTGATCCGGCGCGCGACGCCGCAATGGTTCATCGCGATGGACATTGAGGGAAAAGACGGCAAGACGCTGCGCGATCTCGCGGTTGGCGCGATTGAGCAGACTGAGTTTGTGCCGCCAGCCGGGCGTAACCGCCTGAATGCGATGGTTGCGGACCGGCCCGACTGGCTGATCTCTCGACAGCGCAATTGGGGCGTACCAATAACGCTATTGGTGAGCCCGGACGGACTGCCACACACGGCGGCCTTGTCTGAAGCCGACGCGAACATCGTCAATGAACGCATTCTGGATGCGATCCGCGCTGAGGGGGTTGAGGCTTGGTTTAGCGCTGATGCGGCGACTTTCCTGAGCGGCGTGGTCGATGATCCGAGCGCATGGGAAAAAGTCGGCGACGTGCTCGACGTATGGTTCGATAGCGGTACGACGCATGCCTTCGCGCTGCGTGATCGCGGCATCATCGACGAGCAGATCGGCCAAGCGGACGTGTACCTAGAGGGCAGCGACCAACATCGCGGCTGGTTCCAGTCGTCCTTACTGGAAAATTGCGCAACACGCGGTATGGCCCCGTACAAACAGGTCATCACGCATGGCTTCATTGTCGATGCCAATGGCAAGAAGATGGGCAAGTCCGAGGGCAACGCGGTTGCACCGGAGAAAATAGCGCAGCAATTCGGGATCGAAATCCTGCGTCTGTGGACGGCGAGTTCGGACTTTACCGAAGATCTGCGCATGTCGGATGACACGCTGAAAACCAGCGCTGAGAGCTATCGCCGGTTGCGTAATACGCTGCGCTATTTGCTCGGCGCGCTGGACGGGTTTTCGAGCGACGACGCGGTGGCCATTGGCGAGATGCCGGGCTTGGAACGCTGGGTTTTGCATCGCTTGCACGAATTGGACGGTGTGGTGCGCAAGGCTTACGGCGAGCATGACTTCAAGCGGGTGATGTCGTCGCTGCTGAATTTCTGCGCAGTTGATCTCTCAGCGGTCTATTTCGATATTCGCAAGGATAGCCTGTATTGTGACTCGCCGGGCGAGATGCGCCGCCGCGCCGCGCGCACCGTGATGAGCGCGGTATTGGAGCGCCTGATGGTCTGGCTCGCGCCGATCATGCCATTCACGACTGAGGAAGCGTTCCTGATGAGCGTGTTTACCGGGCAGGCCGACAGTGTGCATCTGCTGCAATTCCCTGAAACGCCAGATGACTGGCATGACGCGGCACTAGCGACACGCTGGGAGAAAATCTTCCGGGTGCGCCGGGTGGTGACAGGCGCGATTGAGGTTGAGCGGCGCGAGAAACGTATCCGCTCGTCGCTGGAAGCTGCGCCGGACGTGTTCATCGAGGACGCTGATCTGCTAGCGGCGTTTGAGGGCGAGGTGGCTGAGGATATTTTCATCACGTCGCAAGCGGCACTGAAACAAGGCGCGGGGCCGGACGGTGCCTTCAAGCTGGACGACGAGGCTGGTATTACTGTCGTGCCGGGCACAGCTAGTGGTGTGAAATGCGCCCGCAGTTGGAAATATTTCGATCCAGCGACAGCCGATCCTGAGTTTCCAGACATCACCCCACGCGACGCCGCAGCGGTGCGCGCCATTCGCGGAGAAAATGCATGAGCAAGACCTTTCGATACGGCCTGTTTTTCCTCGTCCCACTTGTAATTCTACTGGATCAGTGGAGCAAATGGCTGGTGCTGAAGACGCCGCAGCTGAATGCGTTGAGCTGCCTTGAGGGTACCGCGCGGTGCGGCAAGATCGAGATATCGTCACTGTTTGACATTTCGATGGTGTGGAATTGGGGCGTCAGCTTTGGCCAGATGCAGTCGGATGGCATCATGCGCTGGGTCTTGGTCGCGTTTCAACTCGGCATAGCGCTTGGTTTTGGGGTCTGGTTATTGCGGGCTGAGCGGCGCTGGACCGGGATTGCCTTGGCGTTGGTGATTGGCGGCGCGATTGGCAATGTGATTGACCGCGTGCGGTTTGGCGCTGTCGCGGACTTTCTCGACTTCTCAGGGCTGCACTTCATTTGGGTGTTTAACGTTGCGGATGCGGCAATATCTGTTGGTGCGGTCTTGCTCTTTATCGACCAGTTCCTAATGTCGCGCAGTGAGAGTTCGGCTGGGACCGAAACTGAAACTTAAATTGGCGAGGACGCCCATGAAAAAGATTATCCTTATACTGGCCGCTGGGACCGCAATCGCGGCGCTTGGTGCTTGTTCGAGCCTCGGCAGTCGCGATACGTCTCCGAATGAATTTCGGGTCGTGAAGAAAGCACCGCTGATCGTGCCACCTGATTATAATTTACGTCCGCCAACCCCAGGCCAAGCGCAACCGTTTGAGGTTGACCCTGAACGCGCGGGTATCGCTACGGCTTTCGGCACTGATATCGGGTCCGATGCCAGTCTGTCTGAACGCGCGCTGGTTGCAGCGGCAGGCGCTAACGCGGTCAGCCCGGTGATCCGTGAGCAAGTCGACTTTGAAGAGGCGCGGATCATTCGCAAATCACCGGCCATATCTGATCGGGTTATGGATTGGGAGAAGGGCGGCGAGGAAGACGAAGGCGGCGATAGCGCAACTGGCAATGAGCCAGTGACTATTGAACGAGGCAATGGCGGCAAGCGCCTGAAACTGCCCGGCACCTGAACGCCCTGAAACATAAGATGCGACCAAGCAACCGGAGGTAATGATGACGAACTGGATTTCCGGCGGCTTGACCGCCTTGGCGCTGGCAGGGAGTGCGATGTTCTCTGGTTCAGCTATTGCTGACACAGAAACAGCAACTTGGGCGCCCAAGACGTTCACGCTCAGCAATGGTATGGACGTGGTTGTGCTGCCCGATCACCGCGCGCCAGTTGTCACCCATATGGTCTGGTACAAAGTTGGCGCGGTTGACGAGGCGGCAGGCAAATCCGGCATCGCGCATTTGTTTGAGCACGTCATGTTCAAAAGCACCGACGACATTGCTGACGGCGAGTTCAACTCGATTGTACAGCGCAATGGTGGGCAGCTGAACGCATTTACCAGCTGGGACTACACTGCCTATTACGAACGTGTGGCCAAGCAACATCTCGGCAAGATGATGGAGCTTGAAGCTGAGCGCATGACCGATCTGATCATCGATGAGGATCCTGAAGGCAGCTTCATTACTGAGCGCGATGTGGTCAAGGAAGAGCGCCGCCAGCGGGTTGAGAACAATCCCGGTGTGCTGCTGCGCGAGAAAGTGCTCGCCGCTTACTGGCAGGGCCACCCTTACGAGATCACCGTAATCGGCCGTATGGAAGAGGTGAATGCACTGACCCCGCAAGATGGGATCGACTTCTACAAGAAATATTACTCACCTGAAAATGCTATTCTGGTCGTCGCAGGCGATGTCACTGAAGACGAGGTTCGCACGCTGGCTGAGCAGCATTACGGCAAGATTGAACCGTCCGGGCTGGTCGATGGCACACGGCTTTGGCGTGATGTCGAGCCGCTGAGCAAGACGCAATTGATCACCCATAGCGACCCGAAAGTGCGCCAGCCTGTCTGGTATCGCTATTATGAGGGCACATCGATGAAAGCTGACCGCGAGTTCGCGCTGGCGCTGGAGGTTGGCATGGATGTGCTTGGCGGCGGTAATACGAGCTTGCTCTATCAGGCTCTGGTTGAAGAGCAGAAGATTGCGGTTAATGCTGGCACAGGAGCGTGGACGTTCCTGCACGATCAGGGTCCTGCAATCTTGTATGCAACGCCGTCTCCAGACGTTGAGCTATATGCGTTGGAGGAGGCTGTGATGGCTGAGCTGGCCAAGATTTTAGAGGCCGGGTTTGACGACGCTGATGTTGAACGCGTGCGCAATTCGATGGCAGCCAGCGCGATCTATGAGCGCGATAGTCAGGAAGGCATGGCGAATAATTTCGGCGGCTGGCTGGCGATTGGCGGAACGGTTGATGATTTGATCAATTATCCAGACGACGTGCGCGCTGTCACAACCGAGCAGGCCCTTGCTGCGGTTCGGAAAGTGTTTGCTGCCGACCAACATTATATCGAGGCGCATCTGCTGCCTGAAGAAGAGGGGGCTTAAAGATGCGTAGACTTACCTTTGTGACCGGCCTTGCTGTGGCAGCGGCCTCTCTAGTTTCCTGTACAACACCAGCTATTAGCAGCGATCCTGTGACTGAAGCAGTGGCCGTTGTGGAAGCTCCAGATGCGTACGCGGCGATGGAAGTGACCGTGCATGATGGTGAGTTTGCCACCATTCAGCAGTTCACTACGCCTGCAGGCATCTCTGTCTGGTTGGTCGAGGAGCCTTCGATCCCGATCTTGTCACTGCGCATGGCGTGGGAGCTTGGCAACACGCTCGACCCGGAAGGCATGGATGGCCTGACGGACGCGATGGTCTATCACATGAACGAAGGGGCAGGCGACTTGGATGCGCAAGCCTATTTCAAGCGTATGGAAGAGCTGAACATGAGCTTTGGCTGTAGTGCTGGCTCAGACAACACGTACTGCAACGCATCAATGCTGACGGATAATGCGGAAGAGTCGTTTGAGATGATTGCGATGGCCTATGCTGCGCCGCGCTTTGATGATGGTCCGTTCGAACGCTTTCAGCGCGAGCAAGAGATCGGTCTGAAAACACGCGAAACCAGCGCTGGGTATCTGGCTGGGCGCGCAATGGATCAAGCGCTCTATCCCGATCACCCTTACGCCCGCGATGTGTCCGCCGAAAGCCTTGCAGCGATCAGCCAAGACGACATGCGCGCGCAAAAAGACAAAATCATGGTGCGTGAGGGCATGTTGGTGACAGCTGTCGGCGCGATGTCGCCGCAGGACTTGGCGGCATTGATTGACGGCGCCGTGGCTGGACTGCCGGACACGGGCGCCAGTTTTGAGATTCCGGATGTTGTATTGAACTCTGCAGCTGCAGAACCAATCATCGTTGACCTGCCGCAACCACAGAGCCTCGTCTCGTTCAAGGCGCCTGCGATGCGGCGCGAAGACCCGGATTTTTACACGGCTGTTGTTCTGAATTACAGCTTCGGTGGCGGCGGTTTTGAAAGCCGCTTGATGAAAGAGCTGCGGGTTGAACAAGGCCTGACATATGGCATCGGCACCAGGGTCAGCGCCGACGAGAAGATTCAAGTCTGGAGCGGCGGCGGCCAAACCAAGAATGAAAGCGCGGGTGATTTCATTCAGGGCATCAAGGATCAGATGACGCTGGTGGTTGAAGCCGGTGTCACAGCCGAAGAGCTATCGGACGCGAAAGCCTATCTGACCGGGTCTTATCCGCTTGGGTTTGACAGCAATTCCAAGATTGCCGGAAATATGATGGGCGTGCGCCTTGATGGTCTGCCGATCGATTTCTTCGACAAACGCAATGCGATGGTTGATGCGGTCACTCTTGAGGACGCAAACCGGGTTGCGAAAGAATACCTCAAGCCGGAGAATTTCACATTCGTCGTGGTTGGAGAGCCTGAAGGCCTTTAAGGTAGGTCGCGGACATAATAGGCGACGGCATTGCCTTCATTGCCGTAGCTGCGCGTACCGATCTGACGAAAGCCTAGCCGGGCGTGAAATCGCATCGATCCGGGGTTTGGCGGTGAGATATTGATCTCGCACCCAATCTCGCCGCGACTTGCGAACGCTTTGAATGCCGCTTCGTAGAGGCGCTGGCCAAGGGTCTGCCCTCTGGCCGTTTCGGCAACTGCAATCCGATCGACATAGACCAGATCGCGTCCTGTCTCGTCGATATAGGCCTCAAACCAACGCAAATTCTGGCTATCATAGTCTTTGGTGCCCGGTTCAATCAGGGTCAGGAAGCCGAGCGGTGTATTTTTATCATCTGCGGCCACGAAAACTGTCGAAAGGTTAATCCACATTTTCAGTGTCTCAAGCGTCTCATTGCCGACGCCTGGAACCCCCGCTTGATTGATCTCAAACAAGGCAGGAAGGTCGGATGCTATGTAGTCTCTGGTCAACAAATCTTGTCTTCTTTCAATCGACTTCGGCCGTTTCATAAACGTCTTTCACGATCAGTTACAAGCCTGTTTCTGAGTGTGGAAACGAGGTGGATCTGAAGCCATTATCCTGCTTGAACCGGGCGAAACGTGACAGAAGTTTAAGCCCAAGGCCAGCATGAATCCGTGGCATTGTCGGATTTGCTTAGTCACTTGTTAAAGTTGCGGACGCATTTTCACTCTGTTGGTTAATGAAACCGCTGATACTGTTAAGAGGGTAGATGCCATGATGAAACGGTCTGTGCGCTGGGGCGCCGATATTGGATACCAGGATAAAGTTGGATCGCTGGACGTGAAGTCGACGCTGGCTGATCATGGCCTGAAGGGAAAGATGGCTGAAGGCGAGCTCGGCATTAGCCGTAGCGTGACCCGCCATCAGGCCAAGAAAGATGCGACCGACGCGATCCCGGTCTCTGAAGCGATTACGCAGGACCAATGGTCGGAGCGCGAGCAGGAGATTGCCGAGAAGGCTGAACATGTCCGCCGGGGCTTAGGCACTTGGATGAGTACGGCGTCAAAATCAGTTCGCAATTTCATCACTGACTATACACCAGCTGATATCTATCCGGATCATCTGAAAGAGGTGATCAAGGCCGAAGAGAACGAGTTTCGCCATTATGAAACCGATGATTCCTCAAGCGCTGCCGAGCATCATGCCGCGACTGTGGTTGAGCTTGAAGAGTTTCGCAACAAGCATGGTGGGCATATCGGAAAACGCACGCCTGACATCAAAAAGAATGTCGAACAGACAATTGCGATCTTGATCTTTGTGATGATCGTTGAGGGTTGTTTCAACGCGCTTTTGTTTAAGGACGCTCAATCTTCAGGCCTGCTTGGCGGGATGATGATCGCCTTCGGTGTCAGCGCTGTGAACGTGTTGTTTGGCGTGCTCGGTGGCTTCCTTGGCCTGCGCTATTTGAACCATCCTCACAGGGCTATGAAAATCATGGGCGGGATCGTTGCGGGTATCTTTGTGATGCTTGGAATTACGCTCAATTTGTTTGTTGCGCACTTCCGCGATGCGGTTGAAGGCGGCTTGCAAGCGGCAACCGCTGCTGGCTCTCTGGCTGGCTTCTCAATGTTTGATATTACGCCAGGCGCAGTCATAGGCGATATGTTCCCGAACATCTTTGGGCTTGGCAGTATGGTTGCGATTGGCTTGTTGCTGATTGGTCTGACGATCTTCGCGATCGCGCTTTATGAGGGCTATGATCGCATCTCTGATCGCTATCCGGGCTATGGCCGGGTTTGGCGCAAGGAACGCCACGCTTATGAGCAGCGCCAAGCGGTGCGCAACGGTGTGCGCGATGACTTGTCGGACTATTTCACCCGCAGCCGCTTCTGGTTTGAAAGCCAGCACAGCCGCCATGTCACCGCCAAGCGCGAGATCGAAAAGGCAATGAACGAGCTTGAAGAGCGCCGCGACTTTGCCGTGTCGATTGCGGCGCGCGCAGGCGATCAGGAGCGATCATTGAAAGTAGCTTATCGCCAAGCGCACCGGCGCCAGCGTAATTCCCTGCGCGATATACTCGGCGATCAGGCTGAAGTTCCGGCCTATTTCGAAGAGATTGTCACGCCAAACCTGCCCGCATTTGATCATGGTAAGGAACGGGCGCTGGCCGACGCGGCAATCAAGGCGATTGAGAACAATCTGACCGCGCTCAGCATCACGCGTGAGTGGTTGGAGCAGCACATTCAGCAGGTCCAAAAAGGATTGTCGAGTATCGAAAAAAAAGCGCGTGACGAGGTCGCGCGAGTGCGTGAGGAACGTCAGTCGACGCAATCTCAGCATAATAATCCACACGCCAGAACGGCGTAAAGGAGACTTGAAATGGCGCGAGCTAGAGAAAAAGGCCCGTGGTTTTGGCGCGCCGCAATTGGCGTGATGGCGGCGGCTGTGTTTGGCTTGTTTGCCATCGCCGCGTTTAACTCGCCGCCGGCGCTGGATACTGAAACAGCGTGCCGCATGGACCGCAAGGACCCGGCCCATACGATCATGCTGATCGACCAGTCTGACCCTTTCAATCCGAATGATCTTGATTGGGTTTACGAGTTCGTTGACGCCGAAGCGCGCAGCTTGCCGAAATATGGCCGACTAACTGTCCTGACGCCAAACGCGGCTGACCCGTATAATCCCGGCACGGTGTTCAGCCATTGCACACCGGGCAGTGTTGAGGACGCCAATCCGGTGTTTCAGAACCCGCGGATGATTGACGATACGTGGCGCGATACGTTCTACCAACCGCTGGTGACGGCCGTAGAAGCTACGCTGGTCGACACGCGCCAGCCAAGCTCTCCGCTGTCTGAGGCGATCTATGCCATCGCTGACCGGGCTGATTTTCAGACCGCACGCGGGCAACGCCGGATCGTTCTGGTCTCAGACCTGATGCAGCATTCGGATGGCTTCTCGTTCTACAAGACCGGCGCTGATTATGCGGCGTTTCAAGAGACGCAACTGGGCAAGCAAGTGCCGGATATGGCGAACATTGAGGTCGTGGCTCGGATTGTCCCGCGCCAGATGTACGACTTGCCTTTGAACGATGTGAAAGCCTTCTGGCGGATCTATTTCAAGACCGCCGGGGCGGAGTATGGCTCGGTCAATTAGGTATGTTTGCCGACTGACCAACCGCGCGGAGACAGCTGCGCCTGCGCAAATGCCAGCGGGCTGTCTTCGAGCGTGGTCGCGAGCGTATCGTTCCAACGGTTGAGGAAACCGAACAGGGCGATGACGCCGACAATTTCGACGATCTCGTCTTCGCTGTAATGAGCTTTTAGGTCCGTAAACTGCTCGTCAGTCGACTGGTTGGGCACCGTACCTGCCGCGAGCGCCAGCGACAGGGCGGCGCGTTCAGCCTCGCTGAACAATGGGCTGTCTTCGAATGACCAGATGGCGGCCAGTTTGTCGGCGGTTAGCCCGCGATGCTCGGCGATATGCGCGGTGTGGGCTTGGCAATAATTGCACCCCGCCGCTGCGCTGGTGATATGGGCGATCATCTGACGCAAGACCGGATCGAGCTTTGCGCCGGGGCCGAGGATCGCGCCCGACAGCATCATGAAGCCCTGTAACATGGCGGGATTGCGGGCCATGACTTTCAGCGAATTAGCCTCAAATCCCATCGCGCTTGCCGCGATGGCGAGCATGTCTTTGCTGGCGTCCAGCTGTTGCGGCGACGCGGGTGATAGTCGGGTCATGGCGTTTCCTTTGGCTGGTTTTGAGGAGGGCGGGTTTGGCGGGGGGAGTCAAGTTTTGCGGGGCACGCGCAGCACGTGCGGCCGGGCACGCGGGTGCGGCTCGGTGGTTTAAGTTCCGACTGCCCCCACGGGTGTCCCGGGCTTGACCCCACTGGTGTCCCGGGGTCTGGTCCGGCAAGTCCGGACGAGCGTTGGGAGATCCCGGGTCAAGCCCGGGAAAGTCGGGTTTTTGAAATGTGTGTGTAGGGTGGGGGTTGCGCGCGTGCAGGCGGTGCAATTCGCAAGGGCTCATTGCACCCTACGAATGTGTTCATCAACGGCCATTCGAGTAGGCGCATCGCGAGCGCGAGCTGGTCACCGTGGCGAGTTGGGTCGAAGGCTATGCCTGTGACCAGCCGTGCGAGGTCCCGGCGTTCGCGGGGAACGCGGTTCCAAGGGGTTGGAGTTGGTGTACTGGGCGACCACGGTTTACGTTCGTTCGGATCATCGGCGACGTGCAGGACGTAGACTTTGCCGTCTCTGGCGACACCGCCGAGGACCATGCGGCCCGTCTCTTTGATCCAGCGTTCAATTTGGAACAGCTGCCACCATACCCACGGCCAAAGATAGACCGGGACGTTCTTGTACAGGTGAGGTTGCAGAGCATAATCCATGCGCAGGAGTATATCTGCGCGGGAACTCCGTAGGATTGAAAAACTGGATGGGTAGTGTTTGCGGGGAAAAGGTGGGGGATACGGTGTTCTGTATCCACGTTTTGCGTGTAGGGCGGGCCTCGGCCCGCCGGGTTTGAGTGCCGGGCTGCAGCGGCGGGCTAAAGCCCGCCTACAAGGGCAAGGCTCGCCTCATCCTGAGCTCGTCTTTATCCTTCGACAGGCCCTTCGATGAAGCTATGTGGGTAATGCTTGCTCTAGACATCAAAGCGGACATTAATAACTCGCCGATTCCGTGGAGTCGCGATCCACTAAAAAGTAAACTAGAAACGTACCAGCTTTGAGGTTATTCGTCTCTAATGAGCTCACGATATTTGACGATTTTAGATTGGATACTTCGAATAACCGGAGTAATCGGGTTTGTTTCTTTCGCAAATAACCTAGGAACATGGCAGCTGCTATTCTCTCAAATTTGGCAGTGGCTTGGTTCGTTTTCATTGGGTGAAGCCGCTCAAGTAATTATTCGAGGGCTTGCTTGGTTTTACGAGATTATTGCAAATCTTCTCTTGGGTTGGTTGGATGACGACAAACTGAGAGATTCACTCATGCTTTTTGGAGCGCTTGTTGGAATCTTGATTATACGTATGTCGCTTTTCAAGAGATTTCCGATGATTTCAGTGTGTGTTTACATATCCTCTGTGACCACGCTGTACCTTACTCACAAATACATATCAGCACTTCCAGATATCGGTGCAGTGACCGACGCAAGCTTATTCAAATCGCTCGCGCTCTTTTGCAAATCGCATGCGCTCGAAATAATGGCTACATGTACGCCGGGAATGTTAATCGTGGCTTATATGCTATTTATAAGACCGAACTCAGGGAGGGATGATTTTTCATTTCAAAGTGTCTCAGGTTATAAAATCTGGTTCTTTGCTGTCATGATTTTTGTAATGTTTAGCTGGGCAACCGGCATTGGTATGGATATATTTGATATTCTGCACGTACGGGTTCCACCCCCTACAGTAGACCAATAATTCGACGCGATCAGCAACTAGTTGAGTCGATTACAGAAAGTCCATTAGGCCTAGTTTGATCTAGCCAATGTCGTGACTAGTACTCGATCTTGCTTTTGACCAAAAGCAGCCGGAGTTCTGAGGCTTCTGCAAACCTCCAATCGCAAGTTTCAGTGGCGCGAGCGGAGGGGCGGGGTGGGACATTTCATCAAGCGGTGTGATTTGGTATATTCACGTATTTGGCGAACTGGAAAAATCGGGCAAGTTCAAACATCGGTGATGATTGAGGAGTGCTGACATGTTGCGATCCTGTTCAAGGCGAGTTCGAAAGCTGACCAGTTTGATTGGCGCGGTTCTTGGGGCTGCTATTGTCGTGGCGGCTTGCGCAGCTGAAACCGTACCAAGTAAGACTGGCGGCGACAGCGGCGATGCAGCGATGACGGGCCAAGCGATGGCCGAGGCCTATTGTTCGCAATGCCACGCTGTTGGCCGGGAGGATCGCAGCTTGCATGAGGATGCGCCGCCTTTCCGGACGCTGTCTGAGCGGTTCCCAATCCGCGATCTGGAAGAAGCGCTGGCTGAAGGGATTGTCGTCGGGCATCCTGATATGCCGGTCTTTGTGTTTCAACCAAATGAGATTGATGCATTGCTCGATTATCTTGAGACCATTCAAGAGCCGAAAGAGCTGTAACGGTTTTCCAAAACTCGAAAATCTGACGCCATACGCAAGTTCCGGGTGGCGCTCTGATATGTCTGCGACTTATCACTGAGTGGTCGGCAATAGGAGAAAAGCGATGACGCAGATACAACGGGCGCAGGCGTTCAAGGCGCTGCATGAGGGCGCGGGCATGTTCGTCATTGCCAATCCTTGGGATATTGGCTCGGCGCGGATTTTGGCGGGGCTTGGCTATAAAGCCTTGGCGAGCACGAGCGCTGGGTTTGCGGTCAGCCGAGGCTTGGCGGATTATCAGATCACGCGCGAGATGAAGCTGGCGCATTGTGCCGAACTGGCGGGCGCAACCGATCTACCGGTGTCGGCGGATTTGGAGAATGGCTTTGGGCATGATCCTGAAACCTGCGCCGAGACGATCAGGCTGGGGGCTGAGGCCGGTCTGGTTGGCGGGTCGATTGAGGACTTTACCGGCGATAGCGATGCGCCGATCTATGAGATTGGCGCGGCAACTGAGCGGGTGCGGGCAGCGGCCGCGGCAGCCAATGGGCTGGACTTTCCGTTCATGCTGACGGCGCGGGCGGAGAATTTCCTGCATGGCCGGGCTGATCTGGCGGATACGATCGCGCGTTTGCAGGCGTTTCAGGAGGCCGGGGCGCATGTGCTGTATGCGCCGGGGCTGCGGACGCTGGAGGATATCAAGTCAGTGCTGGCCGAGATTGACCGCCCGCTCAACGTGTTGATGGGGCCGTTTGAGGGCTTTGTGGCGCTGAGCGAGCTAGCAGAGCTTGGGGTGAAACGGCTCAGCCTCGGGTCGGCCTTGTCGAATGGGGCTTATGGCGCGCTGATCGAGGCGGGCCGCGAAGTGTTGGAACAGGGCACGCTCGGGTTTCTGAGCCGCGCCGCGAGCGGTGAAGATTTGCAGGCGGTGATGAGCAAGGCTTGAGGCCGAATAAGGCCGACATGACGGGGAGTTTAGGCGGATACGCTAGACAGGCGCGGCAATATGCTGTGTTCTCTATTCAACAGCGCTGTGGGAGCGGCTGAGAGTAGGGTACAAATAATGAAATTCGCCAGAACCACTTCCTTTGCCCTTGTGGCAATGTTTGTCGCCGCCTGTACAACCGGGCCGCTGACCTTGAATGATAATCTTGTCGTGCCGGGTGAGCGCATCGGCGAGATCCAGATCGGCATGACGTTGGCTGATTTGCTGGCCTTGAAAGGCATTCCGTCCAAGACCATTCCGATCCCGGCGACGGCTGCGACGACTTACTTTTTCGACGGCCTGACCGTGGCCGCTGATGACCGGGTCTATTGGATCATCGCCAAGGATAGCCGGTTTCGCACCGAGAGCGGCGTCGCGCCGGGGGTCGAGCAAATCTTTGCCCGCGCCGCTTATGGCCAGCCTGATTGCGTCGTCACCAAAGCCACGACGACGGTGTATGATTACGGCAATTTCTACTTTGATATAGAGAACTCAACCGGCATCGTGCGCTTGCTCGGGGTGCAGGACAAGACGCAAAATTGCGATGGCTAGGGGATGAGGAGAAACGCATGAGAGTGACATATTTTGCTGTGCTGGCGGCCTGTTTTATCGCGCCGTCCTGTCACCATTTCGCGCCTGCCGATGAGGCGGAACCTGTGGCGGTTGTTGCGGATAAGATCAGCGACACGCGCGCGGTGAAGATGTTCGCCGCCGACGCGGTCTATACCGCCCACCCGACCCGCGCGCTGGTTGATGTTCTCGAGGTTACACCGGCCGCAGAACTTGGCCGCTATATGGTGCATATCGAAATGACCGGCTCGCCAGAGTTTCGCGACGTGTTTGATCTGGTGGTGTTTGAGCAAGCCGATGGCACGCTCGAACTGGTCAGTCTGGAGCAGGTGCAGGGCGGGTAGCGCGGGGGCGGTATGAGCGATCATCCCGACATTGCCCGCGCCCGCCATTTGCGCCAAATCAGCAATTATCCTGAACGCAAGGCATGGCAGGCGCTGCGACGTCTGCGTGCGCGCGGACTGGCGGTGCGGCGGCAAGTGCCGATTGACGGGATGATTGTGGATTTCGCCATTCGTTCGAAGCGTCTGGTGATTGAAATTGATGGCAGCATCCATGATCTCGAAGAGGTGCAGGTCCGGGATGCCGAGCGGGACCGGCGGCTGGTTAAGCTGGGCTGGACGGTGTTGGGGGTTCCAGCTGAGATTGCGCTGAGCGCGGATCATCTCACTGCGCGCGTGTTTGCGGCGTTGGGACTGGACTTTGACTAAAGCGCCTCCCTCTCCCGGATGCGGGAGAGGGACCGAGGGAGAGGGCGCTGCGTTTATTCTTTTAGTCGAGTTCTGTGTGTGACATTACCCCCGCGCCCTCATCCCCGACCCTTCTCCCGCACCCGGGAGAAGGGGGCGCGTGGTGCGGGGCGCGGCGGCATTGTTGCAAGCGCGGGTGGGTTGACGGCTCGCCCCCTTCTCCCTTGGGAGAAGGGTCGGGGATGAGGGGGAGTGGACGTGCCTTTAAGGGCAGGGCGCGGCGAGAGTGCCGTGACCCCTCACCCTCGATCCCTCTCCCAAGGGAGAGGGAAGCGCGTTTGGTTTATTTAGGGGAAGAGTTTGCGTAGGGCGGGCCCCCACGGGTGTCTTGGCCCGCCAATTGAGAGAACGGTGCCTGCCACGGCGGGCCGAGGCCCGCCCTACGGACGCGGAGCGTTGTGACTCACCCTCACGCTTTGCACGGCTTGACCGAGGACACCCGTGGGCAATCCATCACCCGAAATTGCCGTAAAACCGGGAGGGGTAATGTCTCTCTCGGTCGCCCCGCGAGATCGGGTGCTGGACTGCCCAATCAAGTTGGGCAGAGCGTGAGAGTTAATGCAGGGTACTTGGAACCAGCTTCATTGATCATAACCTTTTAGTACGTGGCCCCATTTCTTCCAAATGTTCTCTACAGCCTTATCAACTATTGGCGCGAGTTCCTTGAACTGGCTTGTCGCTAAGTCGTTGGGGTCGATATGGAATCCATGGTCTCCGGCTGAGTATACGGAGTATCCAATTTGATTGGGCGTTATATCACCTCGCCCAAATATTCCTGAAACACTCCAATCCATTTTGTCGGGTGCGGGATGCCCAACTAATCGGTTCCGTAGCGTGCGCAATTTCCAAGTTGCAGGTTGAGCTTTTAAATCCATCGTGATGTCGCCTGCGTGAGCTATGGCAACGATAGCTTCTTGCTGAATATACAATGCTTGGAAGAAGCCATATCCCAACAATTGTCGTTGGTCTGTCGATTCCGGCCACTCCATTTCGACAAATGCACAAAGAGCTAAGGTTGAATCATCAATGGCATCATCAGCGCCGAATAAAATATCAGCGCATTTTCTACCTTCTCCATCCGGCCAAAGTTCGAAACACCATGATGCTTGAGTTCGAAGTGGATCTAGATTTTCAGAAATAGAATAAAGAGCGGACTTGTACCGTTCAATTTTAGCATGGTCAGGGAGGTAATCACCCATTCTTCCCAAATTTCCTGTCCCGCCCTGCCAATATCCGCAGGCGCAACGCGTTGAGCTTGATGAACCCCTCGGCATCCTTCTGGTCGTAGGCGCCGTGGTCATCCTCAAAAGTTACGATGTCTTCGCGGTAGAGGGAGTAGGGGCTGGTGCGGGCGATCAGGTGGGCGGCGCCTTTGTAGAGTTTTAGTTTGACCTCGCCCGCGACGTAGCGTTGCGAGTGGTCGATGGCGGCTTGCAGCATTTCGCGCTCTGGGCTCCACCAGAAGCCATTATAGACCAGTTCGGCATATTTCGGCATCAGCTCGTCTTTGAGGTGGCCAGCGCCGCGATCCAGCGTGATCTGTTCAATGCCTCTGTGGGCAACCGATAGGATGCTGCCGCCGGGGGTTTCGTAGACGCCGCGTGATTTCATGCCGACGAAGCGGTTCTCAAGCAGGTCGAGGCGGCCAATGCCGTGCTTGCGGCCATATTCGTTGAGCGCGGTGAGCAGGGTGGCGGGCGACATTTCCTCGCCATTTATCGCAATCGGATCGCCTTTTTCGAAGGCAATGGTGATGATTTCAGGCTGGTCCGGCGCGTCTTCGGGGCTGACGGTGCGCTGATAGACGAATTCGGGGGCCTCGACGCCGGGATCTTCGAGGGCTTTGCCTTCGGAACTGGTGTGCAGCAGGTTGGCATCGACGCTGAACGGGGCCTCGCCGCGCTTGTCGGTGGCGATTTCGATATTGTGCTTTTCGGCAAAGGCGATCAGGTCAGAGCGCGATTTGAACTCCCAATCGCGCCACGGAGCGATGACTTTGATGTCCGGGTTGAGGCCGTAATAACCCAGCTCAAACCGGACCTGATCATTGCCCTTGCCGGTGGCGCCGTGACAGACCGCATCGGCGCCAACCAGATCAGCAATCTCGATCTGGCGCTTGGCGATCAGCGGGCGGGCGATGGAGGTGCCGAGCAGGTAGACGCCCTCGTACAGCGCATTGGCGCGGAACATCGGGAAGACATAGTCGCGGGTGAAATCCTCGCGCAGGTCTTCGATGAAGATGTTCTCTGGTTTGATGCCCATGGCGAGGGCCTTGGCGCGGGCCGGTTCCAGCTCTTCGCCCTGGCCAAGATCAGCGGTGAAGGTGACCACTTCGCAGCCAAACTCAACCTGCAGCCATTTCAGGATGATCGAGGTATCAAGACCGCCAGAATAGGCGAGGACGACTTTCTTTGGGGCAGACATGGGCGCGGGCTCCGAGCAAGGGCTGATCGTTGCGCGCGGTATGGCCGAGGCCGGGCTGTATCGCAAGCCTGCCGCCACATTTGCCTTAATTTCGGTTCGAATGACCCGATTTGTGCCCGCGCTGCGCCTTTATTGAATGAGAGGGTCTGTTCACCGCACAACAGGGAGACAGAAATGAAACGCTCAATCGCAACCTTAGTCGCAGCCGTCGCAATGTCGTTTGGCGCGCAAGCAGAAAGCCAGCCGATGACAAAACCAAGCCCGCCTAAAGCCAATTCCGTAAATTCCTACATCCTGCTCGACCGTACCGGATCAATGTCCGACATCTGGGACGAAGCGCTGGGCAGCGTGAATGCCTACGCCGCCGCTGTCGGCAAAGTCGAAGAAGGCGAAGCCGATGATCTCGAAACGTCCGTGACGCTGGCCGTGTTCGATTATCAGCAAGGGTTCCAATATGACGTCTTGCGCGAACGCATCTCGCCCGGCGCGTGGACACAGGTGACCAATGACGAAGTTAGCCCGCGTGGGATGACGCCGCTATTTGATGCGATCAACCGCACCATCACAATGGCTGAAGCCGACAATCCGGAAAAGGCCGTGATCGTGATCATGACCGACGGACACGAGAACTCTTCGAAAGAAGTGACCCATGCCGGTGTCAAAGCCGCGATGGACCGGGCCGAAGCACGCGGCTGGGAAGTGGTCTTCCTCGGGGCTGAATTTGCCAGCTTTGGCGACGCTGACGCGGTTGGCATTTCCGGCTCGAAACAGATGGCGGTTGGCGCCGGTAATTTCCGCGCAACGCAGGAAACACTGGCCAAGAAGGCTCGTTCTTACGGTAAGGGCGAGAGTGCTGACATTGTCTTTGACGAGGATGACCGCGCCGAAGCTGGCGAAGAAGACGTCAAGGAACGCACAGGTAATAATCGCTAAGGCGAACCAAACTCCCCCGCGGGTGTAGGGACGCAGTTAGCGGGGTCTGAGGGGAGGCGCGGGGCCAGTTTGGCTCTGCGTCTCTTCCTTTTGCGAAGCGCTAAGGCGCGGTGCGCCACGCTTCGCGAAGCGGGTTCCGTATCGGGCTTCGCCCTCACATGAACCGGGCTCAGGGCTGTGCCCCCATTTGCCAAGCCGTTCTGTAATCAAACAATATAGTCTGAGCTGACATGTTTATCCTCGGCTTTGCGCCAGACCATGTAGGAATAGACCATGCAGAAGGCGGCTATTGGGATGGCCATACCGGGCAGGAGGAAGGCGAGCCAGAGGCCCTTCAGAGTGAACGCGCCGATGATCCCGAGGACACCGGCGAGCATGAATAGACGCCCCCCAAGGCGGTGGGTCTTTTCCCACGTGACATCGCTCGACAGGGTCCACGGCGTGCGGATGCCGAGAAACCAGTTGGCGCGGGTCTTGGGCATATAATTGCCGAGGATTAGGAACAATGCGGCTGATCCAGCGATGATGAAGCGAACGAATGGGATGGTATTGATCTCTGGCACAGTGGCGCCTTTGACAAAAGACCATGCCATGCCGGCATGAATGAAGGTGAGCAGGATCATCGTCGCGACCCAGACCAGCGTGTAGAGCTTGGCGCTTTTTGACAGATTGCCTTTGCGTGGATCAAGCGATGGCACAACTGATAGCAGGATCGTCGTAAACAGCGCCGATCCGGGAATGAGCGCCAATACCCACAAGGCTTCGGTGCAGCTGCCATAGCGATCTACGGCGCCGTCGAGGTTCCAATGTAACGGAATTTCGACCCCGGTCGGCATTGCGCCAATGGCCCAGAACATGATGCCAGCCATGGCGGCGAGCGCGAGTGTTGATGCGATTAAGCCGGTGCGGATCATTCTGCGGCCTCCTTCAGGTCGTCGTCACCATTGTCGCGGCCGATCAACCCCAGAAGGGACGTCACGGCGTCTTCAACGACGCTGGTATTGGTGCGGTAGATAATTGATGTGCCTTGGCGCTCTGCGGTAATCAGGTCAGCGTCTTTGAGGACATTCAAATGGCGGGTGACGGTTGGCCACGCGGCGTCAAACTGGTCGGCGAGATCGCCGGAGCTTTTCGGGCCTTGCCGGAGCAGGGCCATGATCTGGCGGCGCAGCGGATGGCCGAGGGCTTTAAAGACTTCATTTGGCATTCTTGCTAATTAGCATAAATGGTAATTACGAGTCAAGCCGGTTAGAGTTTTGAGCGAATACTGTTAAGCCAAGCCCAGCTTACATGAAGAGGGACTTATCTATGTCAAAGCCAGATAACATCTTGGATAAACGCATGGTCAACGCCCTGCTAAAGCAGGCGGACTTTAATCTGCTCGGCAAGATGATGCTGGGCTTTGATGGTAAGATTGGGCTGGCAATTTCCAAAAAGATGATGGGGGGTATGTGGGTTGGCGGTAATGCCTATCTGACGCCCGAGACGATTGAGTTTCACCCCAACATCCTGAACAAGCTGTTTCACACCGACGCCGAAGATTTGCGTGTGGTTATCCCGCTGGCTGAGCTGACCTCAACCAAGAAGCGGTTTGGTATTGGCACCCAGATTCTCGATTTGAACACACAAGATGCGACCTTGAGTATTCGGTGTTTGAACTTGGCGAGTTTCGCGGCCGCAATTGGAAATGCGCGGCGCAAGATCGACGTGTGACCTGATCCAGCAAGCCACATCGCCCTTATAATTAGTGCGCGCCTGTCCGCGCAACATAGCGCTTTAGCGAGGCGAGGAAGGCTTTGATCTTTGCTGGTAGAGCGCTGGCATGCAGGGTAGGTAGGGATTTGCGGGTCCAGGGTTGGTGCTTGGTGAACGCGGCTTGCAGGTCGCTTAACTGGCGCTGATCGGCGGCGCTCAGGGGCAGGGCGCTAGCGGCGGCGAGCAGGTCTTCAAGATCAATTGCGGCGCGCATGTCGGCAAATGCATCGGTCATTGGCTGTAATAGACTCAGGTCATCACGCCATGAGCGCCCGCCAAACAGATCTTGGGTGACGCGTTGCCCGGCGCCGGCGCAGTCATAGCCGATACAGCCGGTAAAGCCTTCTGTTTCGCGCTTGTCGTGAATGAGGCAACGGTTCTGAGGGCCGAGATTTGGGCACGGCGTGCCTGCGGGTTTATCAACCGCGAACGCCTCTGACTTGTCGAACGCGAACACGATGCAGCACAGGGCGGCGCAGCGGCTGCAATCGGCACGGGGGGCAAGCGTGGTCACAGGGCAGGGCCTTTCAATCAGGCGAGGCTTTGCGGCAGAGCGGACGCAAGTCAAGTGTGGACAGTCCGCTGTGCCACTAGCCATAGCCAAAGGCGATGAGGGCGTGTAAGCGCGCGCCTTAGAGATAGATGCCTTTGAAAGCGCCCTCCCATGACCGAACCAACATCGCTTCGTAACATCGCGATCATCGCCCACGTTGACCACGGCAAGACCACGCTGGTTGACTGTTTGCTGAAAGAATCTGGCACGTTCCGCGAGAACGAAGCGACCGGTGAGCGGATGATGGACAGCAATGAATTGGAACGCGAACGCGGCATCACCATTCTGGCCAAGACCACTAGTGTTGTCTGGGGCGATACACGGTTCAATATTGTCGATACGCCCGGACACGCCGATTTTGGCGGCGAGGTTGAGCGGATCCTGAGCATGGTTGACGGGGTTATCGTGCTCGTCGATGCCTCCGAAGGGCCAATGCCGCAGACCAAGTTCGTGGTCTCGAAAGCCCTGAAAATTGGCTTGCGGCCAATCGTTGCGATCAACAAAATCGACAAGTCGGACAGCCGCCCGGATGAAGTTATCACGGAAGTGTTTGACCTGTTCGCGGCGCTCGACGCCGACGATGAGCAGCTTGATTTCCCGATCCTGTACGGCTCAGCCAAGAATGGCTGGATGGCCGACGATTACGAGAAGCCAACGACCAATATGGACGATCTGTTCCGTCTGGTTGAGCGCTATGTGCCGGAGCCAACAGTTGAGCCGGGCCCGTTCCGGATGCTGGCAACGACCATCTCTGCAGACAATTTCCTCGGCCGTATCCTGACCGGGCGGATTGCTTCGGGCACGATTAAGCCAAACCAGACGATCAAGGTTCTGGCGGGTGATGGCTCTGTGGTTGAGCAGGGCCGGGTGTCGAAAGTGCTGGCCTTTCGCGGACTGGCGCGTGAGCCGATTGAAGAAGGCATGGCCGGCGATATCGTCTCGCTCTCGGGCCTGTCCAAGGCCAATGTGGCCGACACATTTGTTGACCCAAGCGTTACTGAGCCGATTGAAGCCCAGCCGATTGACCCGCCAACCATCTCAATGACCTTCCGGGTCAATGATAGCCCGCTGGCCGGAACCGAGGGTGACAAGGTGACGAGCCGGGTGATCTGGGCGCGTCTTGAAAAAGAAGCCGAGGGCAATGTCGCGCTGAAAGTTGAGAGGTCGACTGAGTCTGAGTCGTTTGTTGTGTCAGGCCGGGGCGAGCTGCAACTCGCTGTGCTGATCGAGACGATGCGCCGTGAAGGCTTCGAGCTTGGCGTGTCGCGCCCACAAGTTCTGATGCAAGAGAGTGATAGTGGCGAAAAGCTGGAGCCGATTGAAGAAGTGGTGATCGATGTTGATGACGCTTATTCTGGTACGGTTGTGCAGAAAATGGCGGAACGCAAAGCCGACATGACCGAGATGCGGACATCTGGCGTTGGCCGGACGCGGATGGTGTTCAACGCCCCGACGCGCGGCCTGATCGGCTATCAAGGCGAACTGATGACGGATACGCGCGGCACCGCGATTATGAACCGGATTTTCCTTGAATACGCCGCGCACAAGGGCAAGATTCAAGGTCGTCGCACGGGCACGCTAATCGCTATGGAGACAGGCGAAGCGGTGGCATTTGCACTGTGGAACCTTGAAGATCGCGGCCCGATGATGATCAGCCCCGGCGACAAGGTGTATAAGGGCATGATCATTGGCCAGCACACCCGTGACAATGACCTTGAGGTCAATGTCATGAAGGGCAAGAAGCTGACCAATATGCGCTCGTCCGGCACCGATGAAGCTGTGCGCCTGACGACGCCGCTGCAGATGACGCTGGAAAAGTCGCTGGCCTATATTTCCGACGACGAACTGGTCGAAGTGACGCCGCAAAATATCCGTCTGCGCAAGGTGCATCTTGAAGCGCATGTGCGGAAGCGGATGTCCAAGAAAGCGGAATAATTTCGCTGGGCCTTTAAACTGCAGGGCGCGTGCACTAGCTTCACAAAATGAAGTTGCTTCACCACCCCGGGGCAGGTTGGTCTGTTCGCCGAGCGCGTAGCTCTGATTTCTCTGACATATCAGTGATTTTTCGCGCTTGTCTGGAGGTTTTCCCGTGGCGCGCTGGCGCGGTTGAAGAACATTTGCGTCTGCGTATCGCGCTGGTTCAGGGCGACATTCTGGTCGCCGAAGAAGATCAGGCTGGCGTGATCGGCTTTCTGATCCTCGAGCGCAACAAGCCTTACGTCTCGCACCTGTTTGTTGATCCGGACTGGCGCTTTTGCGGGGTCGGCGCGGGCCTGCTCGAAGTGGCGCGCGATGTTGTGCGGCAACCGCTGCAGCTTGATGTCGATGTGCTGAATGTTCACGCGCAAGCGGCCTATGAAGCGATGGGCTGGACCGTCGTTGCCCCTGCTGGCGGGCGAAACGGCGACCAGATCAGGATGATTGGGCCTTGAGGTTAACCCCATAATTTAAGTCTTAGAACTTGCCGTTATTGTTCTTCCACTTACTGCGATGTGCGATTTTTTCGATTGTGCCCCAATGCTCCACCACTTTGCTCGCTTCTACTCGAAAAAGATCATAAAAAGCGGAATGCGCACCGCTATAATTTCCCTCGCTTACGCTAAGTACGAAGTTCCCCTCAGCGAGAACGCGATGGATCTTATGGTAGTCGATCTTCCGGCGGTCCTCATCTGAGGAGTCGAGTGCGGAACGGAGCGCGGATAGTCCATCCCCGCGGTGTGGATTGTGTTCAATATAGCCGTCCTGGCTTACATATTCCGATAGTCGGCCGGTTTGACCGTCGATAAACACCGTTTCCACGAAAACCCTAACCAAACTGCGATTATTGTCAGTAAGATCGAGGTCGGCGGCCTCAATAGGTCCATCGACCATACTGCGCCCGGATAGGTTTGGTCCCTGACGCTCTTGAATATTGTCCCAGTGCTCCACCGCTCGGCCGTCTTCAAATCTGAAGACTTCAAAGCCAATTTTTCGGCTCGCGAAATCGTATTCGGTATGCGCAAAAACGAAATCACCGTCCTCGAATGCTCGCACAATGTTCACTCTGGGTGAGGTCTTCGACAATCGCTGGAAGAGAGACGCCAACCCCTCGCTTCCCTCTTGGGTCTGGGGATTGTGCTGAATATATTTTGCCTCATTCACCACGGCCACCGGTCCGGGATCGCCCGTCTCAATGCATTTTAGCAATGCTCTGATCTGATCTTTCTTTGCCAGTGCCATGTATCTGCTCCGTTTTGAATGGGTACATTGCCGAAAGCACCCTCACTTCAGCGCCATTTCTATGGCGGCTTCGCAATGGATTTGCGCGGTGTCGTAGGGCGGTAGGGGGCTGTTGCCTTGGTTCAGCAACATGCCGATTTCGGTGCAACCGAGGATAACGCTGTCAGCGCCTTTTGCGGCGAGATCGGCGACTATCTCGATATAGCGGGCGCGGCTGGTGTCGCTGGCGACGCCGTGGACCAGTTCATCGAAGATGATGGCGTGAATGTCGGCGCGCTGAGCGGCGTCCGGGATCACTGGCGAGAGGCCGCTGGCTTCGAGGCGAGCGGTGTAGAAATCCTCCTCCATCGTGAACGCGGTGCCGAGCAGAACCGGGCGCTGGCGTTGATCAGTGCTTAGGCGGGCGGCGCAGGTCTCGCCAATGTGCAGAAAAGGCAGGCTGATTGCGGCTTTGATGGCGGGGGCGCATTTGTGCATCGTATTGGTCGCGAGCAGGATCAGATCGGCGCCAGCGCTTTCAAGGCGCGCGGCGGCGGCGGCTAGGTCTTGGCCGATGCCGTCCCAGTCGCCGGCGATCTGGGCGGCGTGGGTTTCGGCGAAATTGACCGAATAGAGCAGGATTTTCGCGCTGGCATAGCCGCTGAGGCGATCACGGGTCAGCGCGTTCAGCGTCTTGTAATAGGTCGCGGTTGATTCTGGGCTCATACCGCCAAGGATACCGATTGTTTTCATCTTGCCCCGTCCTCAAAGCTGGCTAGCGCCCATTCGGCAAAATTGGCGAGATTACCGCCTTGGAACAGAAAACCACCAATATTGGCGGCGTGGGCGGCTGCAATGTCGGTCGGTTTGTCGCCGATCAGGAAGCTTGATTCGCGTTTTACGGGAAAATCAGCCATCGCAGACAGGATCATTCCGGGTCCCGGTTTGTGGTCAAAACTGTCCTTGGCATAGCGTGGATTGGTCCCGTCAAGATGGTAGGGACAATGGTAGATTTGGTCGACATCAGTGCCGGCCGAGTGGATCTCTGCCAGCATGTGTTCATGGACCGCCTGCATATCGGCCTCTGTGTAGAGATCAAAGGCGATCCCGGACTGGTTCGTGACAATGAAAACCAGCCAATTTCGGGCCTTAAAGGCCTTGATACAGTCGATTGCGCCGTCAATCCATTCAACCTCTTCAACCTTGGCGACATAGCCATGATCGACGTTCAACACACCGTCGCGGTCAAGGAAGAGGGCGGGACGGTAGGAGACCATATGCCTGCTTAGCGTAGAGTCGCCGATTGCGCGAGAGGGCTTGCCGTCTGTGTAAAGTTCTGGTCTCTGGTGGTCAGAGGATCACGAATGAATCCTCGTCACATGCCTCGGGAGGGCACGCATTATGGAAGCTATTCTACCTTATCTTATGAACGGCGTCGGCGGCGCGATACTTGGACCAATCGTATCGAAGCTGCTTGGCGGTAAAGGCGCAACTGGCGCGATTGCTGGTATTATCGGCGGTTTGGCCGGTGGTTTTGGCATGGGCGAAATGGGCGTTGGTTTTCAGTCCTTGCTTGGCGGTGAAGGCATCATGTCTCACCTCAGCGGTATCCTGAATGGCGGCGTCGGTGGCGGTATTCTTGGCGGAATTATTGGTCTCGTGACCAAAGCCAAGTAAGCTTCTACAGCCTGCAAAACGTCAAGGGCGATCCAAACGGGTCGCCCTTTTCTATTCGGCTTGCGCGGTGGCGAGCGCCCGGCGATTGACGCCAACCCCGATCATGAATGGGATCAGCGCCAGCGCGGTTATGAAAGCTGCGAGCAAGAAGGCGGCGCCGGGGAAATGGATCGGCGCGCCGTCGACCGAGAACCGCGACAAGGTTTGCGTCATCAGCAGTGGGCTGAAGATCAGGGTCAGAGCCTGAATGCTTGATTGTGCGCCCTGTAGCTCACCTTGCTGGTCGCGCGGGGTCAGGTTGGAATTGATCGTGTTGAGCGCGGGCATCGCGACGCTGCTGAACACAGTCAATGTGACGACGGCGTAGGCCATCCACGGCGCACCTGCGAAAGCGAACCCGGTCAGCGTCAGCACGTTGAAGACAATGCCGAGTATCGCGGCGCGGATCGCCCCGAACCGTTTGATGATACGCCCGGTCAATATGGCCTGCGATAGGCCAGAGACCAGCCCGAACACGCCGAGCGAGAACCCAATCTCGAACTCTGACCAGCCATAGCGGATCTCGCCGTGATAATTCCATGTGCTGGGATAGACCGCATGGGCGATGGAAAACATGCCAATCGCGGCAATGAACCACGCGACGCGCGGCAGTTTGGCAAAGTGGCGCAAGGCTCCGAACGGGTTAGCGCGTTTCCAGTCGAACGCCCGGCGATGCTCCGGCGCCAAACTCTCTGGCAGGACGAAATAGCCGTACAGAAAGTTCACCCCGGCAAACCCAGCGGCGACAAAGAACGGCAACCGGTGGTGAATCTCGCCGAGCATTCCGCCCATCACCGGCCCAAGTACGAAGCCTATCCCGAACGCTGCGCCCGTCATGCCAAAGGCGCGGCCGCGATCTTCAGGCTCGGTTACGTCGGCAATATAGGCGTTGGCAACCGAGACGGTGGCGGAGAAAAAGCCGGACAGACCACGCACCACAAACAAGATAGCGAGGGTTGGCGCAAATCCCATGACGATCAGATCAACCGCCAGCATCCCGATTGACAGGAGCAGGACCGGGCGACGGCCATATCGGTCTGAGAGCCCGCCAAGCAAAGGCAAGGCGAGGAAATTGGCGACGGCGAAAGCCGCCGCGATCCAACCGGCTTCGATGACGGCTTCTTCGGCCACTTTGCCGGTCAGTTCCTCGAGCAGAGATGGCATTACCGGCATGATGATCCCGAACGAGATCATGTTTAGCGCCACTGTGACGATAACGAAGAAGAAGGCGTTCTTGCCGGGTTTCTTTTCAGGAGTGGGCGTTTCGCTCATCCGCACGCTTTGGCGGAGCGCGCGGGCTGGGTCAAGACGATGATTGCGTCGGGGCTAGGCGGGCGTCAGTTGCCGGCAATCCCGGCAAAGGCCATGCCGAGGTCACGATAATAACTGACGCGGGCGTGTTGTTCTGGGCTGAGCTGGACCAGTTTATCAGCTCCGCGCAAGGTCACCGGAGAGCGACCCGTATGTGCTATCGTCATGATGTCGGACCAGATCCGGGTCGGCAGGCCGCCGCCAGTGACGCCCTGCATAGGGGTGTCATCATCATTTCCGGTCCAGACGCCGCCGAGGATTTCAGCGCTGTATCCGATGAACCAGGCATCGCGTGAGGACTGACTGGTGCCGGTCTTACCGGCGATCGGCCAGCCTCTGAGTTTGGCATTATGGCCTGTGCCGGCGCGGACCACGTCGGCGAGCATAGCGGTCATCAGCTCGGCTTCCTCGCGCGGATAGACGCGGGCGGCGTCATATTCGGCGCGCTCA
>Ga0256847_1000304_pt1 | contig 32857 bp, 23 predicted proteins | sample TeddybearmetaG_FD_189099 | JGI IMG/M metagenome (GOLD analysis project Ga0256847, IMG submission 189099) | Hydrothermal vent microbial communities from East Pacific Rise, Pacific Ocean - Teddybear | ecosystem: Environmental > Aquatic > Marine > Hydrothermal vents | place: Pacific Ocean: East...
GTCTTTCGTCAGTCAGGTAGCTACGGCTATCTTCCTTTCTCAATCCTTGACTAAAGAAAAAATAGACTCATTTTAACTATCAATAACTTATAGCTTGAGCCACTAGATCAATTTAGCTATAACTCTATCGAATTATGTTGATATGTCCTTTTAGGAGGACGTTACCGTCAACATTACCTGTGACTCTTTGTTCAATAATACTACAAGTATAAAAATATGTTCCATCTGGAAGATCTTTTCCATTACCAGTAGTGCCATCCCAAAGTATTAAAGGATCATTGGATTCAAATACTTGATTGCCCCATTTATTATATACTTGAAAATCTACGGTTTCAATAAAGCGATTAATAATAGGTACAAAAAGCTCATTGGCTCCGTCACTATTCGGCGTAAAAGTATTTGGTAATTGATATTCAGGGCAATTGTCTACACAAACAATATTGCTCAACTCACTTTCATTTCTATTCATGTCAAATGCGGAAACGGCATAACATCCAGAAATCCCCCTAGTCGGACTATGTTCATACCTATTTACAGATTCGTCAAAGATAGAGTCAATTCTAATGAGAGTTTGACCTTCGATGTCATTAAAATATATGTAATACCCAAACACATCATCAGTTTCGTTGCAGTCTGCGTTTGGTCTAGAATATGCAAGCGTATTTATTAATTCAGTAAGATCAATTATTTCAGTGCCATCATTACATAAGTTTTCCACCTCAAGCTTAGGGGGACATGGAGGGATATTATCATATGGAATACTGCAGACCTCTTGTGACAGATTGATGAGAGGATCTTCAATATTGGAAATACTGTAAGAGCCTATAGCTTCAATATAATAACAATATTCTAGCCCATTTACTAATCCTAGATGTGTAAAACTTGGTAGTTCCGAGTCACTTAGAAATTCAAATGTCGAACTACCTGGTTCAGTATAGTATATATTATAAGAAACCTTTGTCCAGGGAACAAATTCATTCCATGATAATACTTGAAGTTCATCACTTGGTGCTACAGTTAAGAATGTAGTAGAAACGCTTGGTGAGTCTCCATAATCATTATTATTACTATAAAACTTTATGAAATAATGCGGTTGAATATCGACAGTGTTTAGATTCAAATCAAAATAGTTTGTATCTATTTCTTCTAAAAAAGTAGAAGTAGTGATCGTAAAATCAGGAACTAAATCGAAACTCAAACCATCATCAAGCGACCTATACAGTTCATAGGTGTATGGAGGCAGATTTATGGTTGTATCCAGATCATTTGGTAGTGGTTTTGTCCACCTGACATGTACCGTTCCGTTTGATTTGGATGTATTTTCAATGGAAACTTTGGTCAGCAATGGTATGTCTCTTGTCAACTGTTGACAAACTTCATTTGATCGTAAGCTTTCTATTCTATTATAAGGATTTCCAGTGGCTGATATTTGGGCGAATTCTGCTACTATTCGATAACAATAAGTGATTCCTTTTTCAACATTAATGTCGACGGTAGAATAACTATCTCCTACTTTATTTTTTGTCTGAAAAACAATTTTGGTGTAAGGAGAATTGCTTAATCCTGGATTGCATGTGTCTAAAGGAAACGCAGTACTTCCAATTTTCCTCCAAACAGAAAAACCTTGAAAAAATGTATTATCTGTAACTTCACAATCATATGGTGAGTCCCAAAACAATCGAATACCTCCAGCTTCTGATTCAGCAATAAGGTTTTTGGGTTCTGGTCCAACTACTTTAATTCTTACTGTTTTTAGCGTTGCCAAACCCGTGGAATCTGTAAAATGATCATCTACGGCCCTAAAGACCACTTGGTAATATCTGTCCGATATGTGATTACAGGTAGTTTGCCAGACAAAATTCGTTGTGTATTCTGGAGTTTGAAATCCATTGTTATTTTCTATAGTGGCTTTATTTTTTTCAACTATAAAAGGACCACCAGAAGCGAAAAGACCAACTTTGTCTCCAGTATTTGGGTCGTTTACAACTATTGGAAGATTTATTTCTTCGCCAGCAATCACACAAATCTCTTGAATTACATCAATAACTGGTGGGTCATTTTCACACGCTATGACCAGTATCTGCATGTCTCTTATGATAGAGTTGAGTAATACGCCACGTCTCCACTCATTGACTTTGATTGCAATATTGTATTCGCCTTGTTGTCTAGGAGTATTCCAAACGAAATCACCAGTTATTGGATCTAAAGTTATTTTATTTAGTAGGCCTGGACTGACTTCATTTGGAAATAGATATCCGGGAACTTCATTCGTAGCTGACATCTTGGGTACTACCAATTCATAAGATAAGCTGTCACCATCTGGATCGTAAGCATTTGGATTATGAATAAAGATCTTATTTGCACATGCTTTATCAATAGGTGGTTGAAGTAAGATCGCAGAGCTATTAGTACCTTGAAATTGAGGATCTAAAAATGTAAAAGTTGTTGAAAGAAAGAATTCTACTTCCACCGAATTTGGATAATTGACATTAAGAATATTTGCTACTCTGTTTGGATCAGCAAATCCGATGGTATAAGTCGCCCTTCCTGGATAAGTATGGTCTTTTGTATAAGTATTCAATTTGACATCGTTTCCTAATGGAGTGCCATTGCCATTGGTTCTTTGAATAAATTCACTACTTCCGTCTCCCCAAAATATTTCTATACTGTCTCTGTCAGCTTGCAAACTACTAGTCTTTGTATAGGTAGTGACAGTCATTGTGATAGTAAGAGGTCCAGTTTGTACGTAGGTAATTTCACCTGCACGGTTATGTGTAGCATTAACTTGAAAAGCTAACACTATAAATAGAGTAGACAACAAACACTTTAAAATATACTTCATAGTCACCGTTCTTAATGATTCCTTTAAAGAAACGCAGATAGAATTAAATTCAATATACTAAATAAACGAAAGTATAGAATGTTCGTTCTTTTTATTTCTATCTTTTCGTCGTCTTAATATACAATTGACAGAAAGATACTGATTTTTAAATCAGATCAATGTAAATTGCTTCATTGTTAAAAACCATACAAAATTTTCTTAACAAACGTTTAGAAGTCACTATTAATGAATAAATAGCATAAGATTTGAAATCTATTTTTCCTCTATTCCTAATTATTGGTTTTTATTTCGTGAATACTTCTATAGGGAATTCACAAATCGACCCATGGAAGGTGCATGTTCAAATAACTTCAAATTTTGGATATCCTGAGAATAATATTGGCTTTAAAATTATTGGAGAATACCGATTGGAAGAAGATGTTGAGCTGGCGTTGGCTTATAATCTGATGTATCATTTTAGAAATTATGGTCCTGATATCAGTCATTTTGAACATACAATAATGGGTACAGCCCATTTTGTTTGGGGAGATAGAATTTTATCTGAAGGAGATGATGATTTGAGTTATGTAAAATTTTTGGATAGCCGATCTCGACGAAATAGTTTTGGATATACATGGCAGCGATTCTTTAATAATATTGGAACTACTCAAAATGTAGGTACTATTCATATGCGTTTCAATAAAACTGTAACTCAATTTAGCAATGATGTATTTGCCAATACCAACGGAAAAGATAGATATAGAACTGGAGGGTTTGCGTTTGGATTTTATGATAACAAGACATTGTACATGTCTCAGTTGCTGATATGGACGGGAGATTCTCATTGTAAAGAAATAAAAAAAGTAAGAGAGACCGATTATCCTGCAAGATGGGGATATAGAGACAATACCGATTGCAATTTTGGTCGTTTGAGCCACGGGATATTGAGTTTTGGAGTGACACATGATATTGGATATGGACAAACAGTAGGTGCCAAATTTGGTGCTGATTCTGAGCGAATTAGGCATTATGTGCAAAACAAAGTGTTTCACGATTTGTATTTTATTCCTAGGTTTATGAATAAGACGAAAAATCTTCACTTACCTATGAAAACAGTTGATGGCGAAAACTATTTATTCGAAGATGGTCAAGAGATTCGTCAAAACAGATTTGTCTGGCAATTTTCTTTAAATTCGTCTACTCTATATTAAGCGATTAAGGAGATTATTTTTATAAATTTGCATATGAAATCAATTATTTCACTATTTCTAATTTTTGCTGTTTGTATCGAATGTTCGGCACAGATATGTAGTGGAAATTTAGGTGAAAATATATTTGAGGAGGGCGATTTTGGTAGCGGAACGGCTCCAATTTTGACAACCAATCCAAATATTGCTCCTGGATATAATTATACGACTAGTGTTCCGCAAGATGGGGCATACACTATTTGTAGCAATACATCTGCCTTAAATGGATTGTATCCAACCTGGATAAGGACAGGTGATAATTCTGATGACCCTAATGGTTATATGATGGTAGTAAATGCTTCTTTTGCTCCAGGAATATTTTATGAAGAAGATGTTGATGGTCTTTGTGAAAATACCTTATACGAATTTTCTGCAGATATATTAAATCTGATTAAAATAGGAACTTCAAATCATATCGACCCTAATGTCAGTTTTTTGATTGATAATGTTGAGGTTTACACAACGGGGGAAATTGGTAAAACAGAGCAATGGAAGCAATTTGGGTTTTCATTTGTTACGAATAGTAGCCAAAGTTCAATTACGCTGACACTCCGTAATAATGCGCCTGGAGGTGGTGGAAATGATCTTGCACTAGATAATATTTCCTTTAGACCGTGTGGACCATCCTCTTTTATTGGGGTAGATAGTGATACTACGATTTTTCTTTGTATAGATGATGATCCGCTTACTGTGATCGCAGATATAGATGGAGGGCAAGGGCAGATATTTGCAATCCAATGGCAAAGTAGTCAAGATGGGATCAATTGGTCAATACTTGAGGATAGTATGAATAGTACGATTACGCACACAGATTTCGCTCCGGGAGATTATTATTATAGATATTATTCTGCTGGTAATGAGATTAATATTTTGAATGAAAAATGCAGAATCAATTCTGATGAGATCAAATTGACCATTTTGCCAGATACATATTTTGAATCTGATACCTTATGCGAGGGATTTACTTATAGTTTTGGCACTCAACAACTCTCTTCGTCTGGAGCTTATGTTGAAGATTTTGAATCCCAATATGGATGTGATAGTATAGTGTTTTTAGATTTGGTTCTTGTTTCCCCTAAGGAAATATTCTTTGACGTCAATATTTCAGATCCTTCGTGTTTTGGATTTGATGATGGAGATATCGAGGCCAATTCGATAACAGGTGGCAATGGAGGAGTAACTTTCTCTATTTTCAATAGCGATAACTCTGCTATAGGTAATTCTCTTCCATCAGGAAATTATTTCATAGAGGCAGTTGATAGATATGGGTGTTCTGAGTTATTGGATATAGAACTAATCGACCCACCTGAAATAAGTGTTTTTGTAGGATTAGATACGACGATACGGCTAGGAGATGCTTTAACTTTTGATCCTGATTATTCGATTGATTTTACCTCCATTTTATGGGAAGGTCAGGGTGATTTTAGCTGTATAGACTGCGAGTACCCTTCTTTTGTTCCTTATTTTGCTGGAGACGTGAAAGTCTCTGTGGTTGATGAAAATGGATGTCTGGCAAAAGATTCATTGAACATAAAAATTGATGAGCAGAATTTTATTACTTTACCAAATATCTTCTCACCAAATGACGATAACATTAACGATTTTTTTACCATCCATTACTATGGCAGGAGTGTATCAAAGGTTGTGTCTTTTACTGTTTACGATAGATGGGGAGGATTGATTTATAATATTAATAATTTGGAAGTTGAAAGTGGAGGTAAGCTTTGGGATGGATACAAAGTTTCGAAAAAAGTAGGGGTAGGAGTTTATTCTTACATACTTCAAGTGCTGTTAGTTAATGATGTTAAAATTGATAAGATTGGAGATATAACCGTGTTAAAGTAGTATTAATTGATAAGTAAGGAAACAGCTTTAAATGATAAAATGATGTATTACCTAGTGAAGGAGGGAAGTACACTTTAAACCAAACATTATGAAATCGCATTTATTAATTCTATTCTTTTTTGTATTCAGTTTTGTGGCTTATGGTCAAACCCCTATTATTTATGATCTAGATTCTTATAAGAGAGTAGATATTGATTATCGTACTACCACTTTCTCTCCTGATCTATTGATAGAATATGATAAGACATTAAATACTCCAGGTCAGGAAAAATTCTATGGCGTCAATATTGGAGGGTATTATAGAGATCGTCATTTGATAAATGATGAAAAGAATCAAAAATCATATTATTGTAGAGTAGCGCTTAATGCTAATGCTGGTTCATTAACGAGATTCAATTTAAATTATGACTATGAATATATTAATAGATCATATTCTGATTTGGCATATTTTAAAACTGGATTTGATATATCATCTAACACTAATTATGGAAGGGATTTTAACCAATTTAAAGACTTCAAACAAGATTTGAGACTAAGTTATGATATTGGCTTTGGGTTTGGACGACTTGAAATTGTAAATAATGCATGGTTGGGAGCTAGAATTTTAGAAGAGTTGAGCAAAAATGAGCAATTGACTATGGTTCCTGAGGCAGATGGAATGAAAGAGCTATTTGATGTTATTGGAGATTTGGAATTTGAAAGAGTCATGGACGGTCGATTGATGACAATGAATAGACTCGAAAAGATGATTGAATACATGGAACAAAATGAATTTATTGATGACGGGTCTATTCCAGCATTTGTAACCATCTACGATGCTTTTAGATATGAGAGTTTTTTCATTAGACAAAGCGGAGAAAGATTAGAATTTACACTTAATCCGATTGTTCAAGGTAATTACGTCTGGAATGAATTGAGTGGATTGGGTGTATTGGGGTTTAATTCTAGTGTGCAGCCAGGATTTGAAGGTTCGATAGAATACGAAAGTCATAAAAATGGAGATTTAGAATATTACTCAATAAAGTCTATAGGAGGGACAATAGGATATTTTGAAAGGTTTCAAGAAGGGGGAGGTGATACAGAAACTATTATTGCTGGGGATCTTAATTTTAATTATACCTATAGGTATCTACCTTCATTAAGAACAAATTTAGAGTTTTCTACTTCTGTTACTGGCAGCGTAGTAAAGCTCGATGATTATTCGTCGATATTAAACGTCATGTCGAGATTATCATATTTTTATTACTTTTCACCTGCAACACAACTGGTATTAGGTGTTAATTTTCAATATACGGATAATGAATTTCAAATAAAAGAATATCAACCTTCAATTCGGACTAGATTTTCGATTGATGTTGTGCATGCGATTAGATAATTTTATAATTAATAGTTGATAATGAACAATTGATAATGTATTTGGAATTTAGTTGAACTTATTTATTTTTGCTTAGATTTTGACAATAAATATGTTCTTTTATTTAACCACAATGACCACTAAGAAATCACAAAGGGAAGCACGAAGTTTTATGTTGATTTTTTATGTCTTATTTATTAATTAAAGCAACTCTTAGTCGGCTATTTTCAGTTTGGGAAATCAGTATTAAATAAGTTGATTTTATTAAAAATTAAGTTATCTTTGCACTCCGTTTAAAAAAGTTCTTTTATTTATGAATGTTTTAGACCATTTTTCAGTCCCCTATAAAGGTTTGGGAAATGGCATCCACCTATTTAATTTCACTGTTGATTCTTCTTTTTTTAAAGAATTTGAAAACTCTCATATAGACAATGGAAATTTTGATGTGGATGTTGAACTAGACAAAAGACAAGATCATAGTATTCTTCATTTTGAGATAATTGGGAAGACGAATACGAGTTGTGATCGATGCCTTTCGCTTATTGATTTGCCTTTGCATGGAAACTATAAGTTACATGTAAAACATGGAGAAAATGAGGTTAGCAATGATGAAATAATGTTTATTCATCCTGAAACTTCAATTCTCAATTTGGCTCAAGTTACATATGAGTTCATTTTATTGAGTATGCCAATCATAAAAATATATGATTGTGATACAGAAAAGCTTCCACCATGCAATTTTGAAGTTTTGGATAAATTGAACTATGAAGAAGAAGAAGATGATGAGAGTGACGAGCAAAGCAATGTTTGGGACTCATTAAAAGACATAGATTTTTAGAATAAAAGGATAGATTAAACGACAAATTTGATAATTAAGAATAGATAAAATAAATAGAAATGGCACATCCTAAGAGTAAAATTTCGAAGCAGAGAAAGAGAAAAAGAAGAACTCACTTTAAAGCTGAGATGCCTCAAGTTTCAATTTGTAAAGAAACAGGGGAAGCTCACCAGTTTCATAGAGCTTATTATCATGGTGATGATCTTTACTACAGAGGTAGAGTACTAATCAAAGCTGCTGAGGAAGTAGAAGACTAGAATAGGAAACTATTTTTAAGAATATAAAGCTCCTTGCCAAATGGCATTGGGGCTTTTTGAGTTTTATATGCCGAATAAGTTAAAGGACATTTAGTGTTCTTATTATTTTGGAAACTTTAGATTGTAACAATATATTACAAAAGTAAGTGATGAGATTGTTTAAATTTCTGTACCTTACTTTTAGATGTACTGTAACCACCAGCCAAACTGATATGAAAATACTCGATAGAGGATATTGGACTTCTCAGCATTTCTACTGGCAATCGATGTATCATTATTTGCTCAATGGTGTCCGATTTCGGAGTATGACTTTTTTTTCAGCTTGTAATCCTGCTATAGATTTAGGTGGCATGCTGTATGATAGGAAAACAGATATTTACAATCTTCTACCTCAACACATTGTTCCAGCTACAACTATAATCACATCCAAGTCAGCGTCTGATGCATTTATTGAAAAAAACAATCTACAATTTCCGCTCATTGTAAAACCCAATGTTGGCCTCAATGGATTTAAAGTCTACAAGATCAGTGATAAAGAAGAGCTCAATACTTTCTTCTTGGAAAATGATGTCAATGAGAGAGAATGGTTGTTACAAGAATATATAGATTACAAAAGAGAATATTCAGTCCTTTTCTACAGATATCCACAAGAACAAAAATTTGGAGTTTCTTCTTTTATTGAAAAGACTTACCCAAATGTTAATGGTGATGGCAAGAGAACTTTAAAAATTCTAATTGAACAATACAAAAATCCATTTCTACTGAAGAGTGATGTCTATAGGAGACTGTCAAGTGAATTGAATACTATCCCTGAAAAGGGATCTAAAATCATATTAGACTTCATTGGAAATTATTCAAGAGGTGCAAAATTCCATAGTAAAATGGAATATGTATCAGATAAAATGACTTCAATGTTAAGCTCTCTTTTCCAAAAAGCTGATGGATTAAATTTCTTTCGAATTGACTTAAAATCTAATTCTGTAGAGGACTTCTTGGAAGGGAAATTTAAGGTGTTAGAGATTAATGGAATGAAATCAGAGCCATTGCATATCTACGATGAAGGCAGTTCATTCATGGATAATTCAAGAATTATTAAAGAGCATTGGAGTATAATTGAAAACATTACAAGAGAGCAAAAGGAATTATTGAATGGTCTTCCTACGTTCAGGCAAGGAATAAAGTCTTGGATTTCTATAATGAAATCCACTAGGTAACAAAGATTTTATTGATATCACAAATGCCTATTGTTTTACACTCAAAGTATCTTTTACAGATATAAGCGAATCAGGTTTTTCTTCTTTTTTTGGCTTTGGCTTTACAGTGCCATGAAGCTTAATAATCGTAATCTTAGGATTAGTATTTGACTCAATAGTGACTTCGGGATGTTGTTTTCCATCTTTACCTACGCTATTGTAATTCACGCCAATGACATTAGATTCTCCAGGAGCAATATCAAGAAAAGGGAATGAAGGTCTGGTACATCCACAAGTAGCGCTAGTAGCTATGATTTCTAATGGAGCATTTCCAGTATTTGTAAATTTAAATTTCTTATCTATAATATCACCTTCCGTTATTTCTCCAAAATTCCAGGTAAGTTCTTCAAATTGAATCTGCGGTTTTTTAGATGAATAAATTTTTACAGGTTTCTTTTTTATAGGAGTAGTTTTAGGCTTTTGTTGCACAGGTTTTTTAACTTCCTTTTTAGAAGCAGGTGTTTCTTTTATGACTTCTTTTGGTGTTGTTGTTTTGACCGATATTGAATCAATTTCAGCACTTACAATAGAAGCATCAATAATCTTTACTTCAGCACTTGACATTAGTGAATCTTGGTTATCCAATTCTAAATTAGTGACTTGACTTGATTCCGCTGGATTGGATTCAATTCCTTTATTATCTGACTTACAATTTGTCAGTAAAAAGAAGCTAGCTAAAAACAGCACTAAGTATGAAATTTTAAATTTTTCAATCATAGGAATGCTAATATACGGTATCTTCTTTAAGATTTAGCGAAGGACAGAAAAGTTGTCAACTTTAACATATTCACTGTTTCCACATGTGTATTTGACTTTATACATATACATTCCTGGATTTACAACATTTCCTTTGAATGCACCATCCCAGGTGTCAGTCATATTGCTGGTTACCCATATTTTAGCGCCCCACCGATCATAAATTTCAAAGTATTCGATAGATTGAATTAAGAAAAGATTACTGATCCCGAATCGATCGTTAAGTTGATCATTATTGGGAGTGAACGCATTTGGTAGCAGAAGCTTTTCACAATCGATATCATCTTCTGTGATTACATTTATAGTAATGCTATCGACAGTTTGGCATCCATTTGAATTGGTTATGCTTAATTCGTATTTAGTCGTTTGACTTGGAGTGGCAATAGGGTTAAGAATATTGGCATCATCTAAGTCGGTGGTAGGATTCCAGTTGAAGGATGTAGCACAAGTAGCTCCCACATTTATCATCACATCTGATCCTACGACAATCGTGGTATCATTAGATATTATCCTGTCTGGTCCCAATGAATTTGATGTAATTTCGATAGCAGAAAGTGCTCTGTCATAAAATTTGAATTCATCTATCCAACCATTAAATCTATCTTCATTAATTACCAAGCATGGGCTATTAGCAACGGCGAGCCTTGCGTTTTTAGCAAAATTGACGACTCCATTTGATAAGATAGAAACTCCCAATTTATCATCTAGATACAAGCTGTAGAACAAATCAGATTTAGTAATTACAATTCTATGCCAACAAACACCTAAATTTAGTGGGACCGGTTCAGATCGAATATCTCCAATGGTTTGTGCCAATTCGAATACGATAGATTGGTTGACTGGATTATAAGTTACAGACATGAAGGAATCCAAATCACAATTGCTTCTGACAGATAAAATATCTGTTCGAGTTGTCACTTGTTCGAATTGGAAATAAAAGCTCAAAGTAAAATCTTCTTCCATCAATGAATCTATACCAGAGGGAAAATTAAGATGGTCGTCATTGCCATCAAAATAAAGTCCATCTGCTTCCAATCCGCAATCACAAGAAGGCGGAAAAATTGTATTACAATCTGGGAAATTGCCATTAGCATCTGAAAAATCGCATGTATCAAAATTGTAATCTGCAATTTCTTGACTGAGTACGTCATTGGTAAATAAACCAAAACATACTAAGATAAAATATAGTGATCTTCTAAATTGTGACCTCATTGTTCTCTTCTTTCTTTCGAATTAATTGCCGAATAAGCCTTCCATTCCTGGAGGTAACATTTGGCTTATCATATCCTGTGATTCTTTTGCTTCTTCAACAGAAATCTTTTCTATTAGGTTGTTGAATGCAACCAACAAAAGGTCTTCTAATTCTTCTTTTTTATCAGGATTAAAGTATTCAACATTAATAGAAATATTCAATATTTCTTTAGCGCCATTTCCATCAATTTGTACTCCTTCCAGATTTTCTGAAATTTGGATAGCTTGAAGCTTCTCTTTCATAGCATTCTGCTTCTCCTCCATGTTACCCATTAAATCTCCGAACATATTATTTTTGTTTATTGGATTGCAAAGATATCATTTTGATGTTATTTGAATCATAACGAAAAAAAGAGCAAGCAAATATATTTGCTTGCTCTTTTTATTGCTTAATAGTAGGTTTTAATATTTTACTATTCTCTCAACGAAGTATTGAGTTGGTGATTCTACTTTTGCATAATAAATGCCAGTGGGTAACTCTAAGATATCTATAGAATTAATAGTTGAAGTAAGTGAGACTACTTTGTAAATTGCTCCCATGTTATTGACTATGGTTAGTGTAGTAGATTCTACATCTTCAATTTCAATATTGATATTGTTAACAATATTTGTTGGGTATATCTTGACCTTGTTAGATTTGTTTTCAATTTTGATTATATATGAAAATTCAAATCTTCCATCCAAATCAACTTGCTTAAGTTTGTAGTAATTCAACCCAGCTGTCGGTCTATTATCGTTGAACTCATATTTTATTTCTTTGTTTGAATTTCTATTTCCATTCACTTTGCCTATGGATTGGAAATTATTTCCATCATTAGACCTAAGAACTTCAAAATAATTGTTGTTAATCTCTGACAATGTGATCCATGATAATTCAATTGAATGATTTTTAGATCTTGCTGAAAAGGATGTTAAAGTTACTGGTAAAACTGCTGGACAAGTCTGTGCAGGGGATGGATACGGTGACGCGGCTGTAGAGTTAGAAGTTTCACCATCCAAAGCATTAGCACCACTAAATGTCCAGTCATTACAATCAAATGCGCCAAAATTTGGACCTCCACTGTTGTTTACGGCCCATCCGTCTAAATGATCCCAACATTGACCAGTTCCATCGACATTCTGATCTCCTAATAAATCTTCAAGAGCTCCAGAGCAAAATAATTCAATAGCATCATCACCATTAATATTAACGGTATTAGTTGTATAACATGGAGTAAACCCAAAAAATGCGCTCCATCCAGTAGTGCTTGAACCCACCCAAAAGCAGTCACCATTGGATATGGTTTCTGCAGGAAAAGTAAACTCCTGACCATCAGTTCCTCCGCCATTATTTGCCGATCCAATTCCATAAATACTAAGATCTGCTACATCACCTGAAGCACATATTTGAACGCCTTTTGGCGTTCCGCCGGATAAAGGCCCATCAATCACTCCTCCGATATAAAGGTTTCCACATTGTCCAAAAATATGTACCGATGCCATGAAAAAAAGCAAAAATGTTAACAATAATTTTTTTTTCATAATGTCTAAAATTTGTTTAAAATTCATAAGTAATTTAAAACTCAAAAATATATTGAGTCAGGACTGTTTTATTGGAGCGCAGCAAAGATAAAACAGAATAATTAAATATGTAATTTATTGATAATATTTATGTTAAATGTGTATTCACCATTGTCCCAATGAAAAAGATATAGAATGCTACCAACATAAACCCTTCCCATCTTGAGATTGTTTTTGTATGGCAAATCACTCCAAATAATATTGAAACAGCCACCATGAACGGAACGCTGAATTCCATCGTAGATTCTGGAATTGTTAAGTTGCCCAGCAGACCAGGAATAGCCATAACCGCATATGTATTGAAAATATTAGAGCCTAATACATTCCCTACTGCCATCCCATGATTACCTTTTTTAGCAGCATTGAGGCTTACGACTACTTCAGGGAGAGAAGTACCCAGCGCCACTACCGTTATTGCAATAACATGTGTTGGGATATTGGCCATAACTGCCAGTTCTTCTAAAGACTCAATTGTGTATTTGGCGCTAAAATAGATGAAAGCAGCACCTACCGCAATGGTGATCCAATCTTTAATGTTAGTCTTTGTTTTTACTATCTCTTCACCCTCATTATTTGACCTTAATGAACTGATAAGAAAGATTGCTAACACAATTAGAAAAATGACACATTCCATTATGCTCAATTTGAAATCTAGCAAGGCAAAATAGAGGAGGAATGCAGACCCAAACAACATTGGCATATCGGTCTTCATTACATCGTGTTCAATCTTTATTCCCTTACCAAAAATTGCTGCAGCACCTAGAACCAATAAAATATTAGTGATATTTGATCCTACTGCATTTCCAATAACTACCTCTGACGAACCAGAATAAACTGAAACGATGGATGTTGCAAGTTCAGGTAGAGAAGTTCCGAAAGCAACAATAGTAACACCCACTACAAATGAAGGAATTCCTAGAGCAAGACCTACTTTTTCTGAAGAATCAACAAACTTATCTGAAGCAATAAGTAATACCGTGATACTGACAAGGAAAATAAGAATAGATATGAACAATGTCAAGTTAATTTAGTAATTATCAAAATCTAACCGCAAATGTAGCATTATTAATATATCTATTATTCAATTTATGGACGAATGAATGAATTTCAGGTATAGGACAAAGAGTTCAATAAGGTTAATAGGTTTAGGGTAAATTGGTTTAAGGTTTTGCAAGGCTAAATGTTGACTATGTATCTAATTGTCAACATCTAACCATGCAAAACAATAAACCCTAAACTTCTTACCTTCATCCATTTAAACCTCTTACTTTTATTCATTTTAATCTTATAAATTCATCCATATTAGGACGATATGAACTATAAATAACAATTACTACATAAAATTGACACTAATTACTTAATACCAAACTATATTTGCGACGTCAAAATAGAAGCATGTTAAAAAATCTGAAATCCAAAAACGATTCGGTTCAAAAGAAGGCTGGAGGAGAAATGAGCTTTTTAGATCATTTAGATGTACTTAGAAAGCATATCGTAAGATCTTTAATTGCTATTATAGCGGTTGGATGTGTTTTGTTTTTCCTTATTCAGGGTGTCTTCGAAGAAGTAATATTGGCTCACAAGAATCCTGATTTTATCTCCTATGATTTATTATGCACTTACATAAGGATTTGCATGGTTCCACCTGAGTTTGAATTAATTACAACTGAGCTGGCAGAAGAGTTTTTTCAAGCCCTTAAAGTTTCATTTTATGGTGGACTAGTGGTTTCATTTCCATATGTCTTTTACCAATTTTGGAGCTTTGTGAAACCGGGACTTTATCAAACTGAACAGAAAGCTGCAAGAGGTGTAGTCTTTGTGTGCTCTTTTTTGTTTTTACTGGGAACCACATTCGGTTATTTTATACTTGCTCCATTTGCTATAAATTTTTTAGTAAATTATAGTGTAAGTGAAATGGTTACTTCTAGCGTCACTTTATCATCTTATGTTGGTTATATGACGATGTTTATACTGCCTACGGGTATATTATTTCAGATGCCATTATTGATCTATTTTCTTGCTAAGATTGGATTGATTACACCTGAATTCATGAGGAAGTATCGGAAACATGCCTTTGTTATGATTCTTGTTTTGGCAGCCGTATTGACGCCTCCTGATATTATTACTCAATTTCTTATCGGTGTGCCAGTTTATGGAATGTATGAGTTGAGTATTTTCGTTGCAGCTAGGACTACGAGAAAGCGACAGAAAGAATTAGATAGTTAAAATTAATAGAATAGATAAATATCCAGATGCAGCGACTCTCGTCAAATTTGACCTTGTTTTTTAAATTATTTATTCCTACTGGATGGGTCTCCTTTTTTGGGCTATTCTTATTGGTGATTTTCGCGATTGATACTACAGACAAGCCATTACTGGCTTCTCAATCCTTCAGAATTGGCTTTATAGGTTTTTTCGTAATTTTTTTAGCTTTAATTTACTTTACAATATTCCAATTGAAAAGGGTAGAAACTCAAGACAAATTTATTTTTGTAACAAATTACTTTAAGACTATAAAATTTCCTTTTGAAAATATAGACCACATCTCTACTTTAAATCTTGGTTTGTTCAAAGTTGTATGGCTTCACCTTAAGTCTAAAGGATTATTTGGAAAACGAATCCCATTCATCACAAAGAAGTCAAACTTCAAATCCTTCGAAACCAATAATCCATCTCTATTTTAATGATATGCTAAATCGCTGGAATCGCTAAATCGTAGCATCGCTAAATTGCAGCATCGCTTTCTTTATTTCATCTACTCCTACATTTTCACACAATCACTCAATAACTGAAAAATCAATCTTCCAATCGTCAACATCTAACCATGTGAACCCCAAACCTTAAAACCTATTATTCTTCCCAATCTCTTTTATATGCAAAACCGCAAAACCGCAGAATCGCTTTCTTTGTTTCATCTACTTCCTACATTTTCACTCAATAACTCAATAACTCAATAACCCAATAACTCAATAACCTAATAACTCAATAACCCAATAACACTACATGTCAACATCCAACCATGCGAACCTTAAACCTCATACCTAATCTCTTCAATCTTTCCAATCTTTCCAATCTTTTCAATCTCTTCAATCTCTCCTATTCTCTCCAATCTCTTCACTTCGGGCTCAAGACAATATACGGACATATCACCTCTTCCAAAGATATCCCACCATGCTGAAAAGTATCTTTAAAAAAATTCAAATAATAAGAATAGCTATTCGGGTATAAGAAAAAAGTATCTTCTTTGGCAAAAATAAATTTGCTGCTCACATTGGGTTTTGGCAAACCGACTGAATGTGGATCTCTAATTTCTAGAACATCCTTTCTATTGTATTGAAGGTTCTTGCCTACTTTATATCTTAAATTGGTTGTAGTTTCTTTGTCACCTATTACTTTAGAAGGTGTTTGAACTCTAATAGTACCATGATCTGTAGTTATGATCAATTGAAAATCTTTGTGTGCTATTTTTTTCAAAGCCGACCATAATGGACTATTCAAAAACCATGATCTTGTCAATGATCTATAAGCTTTTTCGTCACTTGCCAATTCCTTTAGCACTTCCATTTCTGTTCTGGAATGAGAAAGCATATCTATGAAGTTGTAGACGATAGCCGTAATATCATTATTTAAGTAGTTGAGAATATTATCATTTAGCTGTTTGGCTTTATAGACGCTTGTTACTTTGAAATAATCAGATTTTATATCAGATCTAATCAATCGTTTTATTTGATCTTGAAATAATTCCTTTTCTTTCATATTCTTTCCACCTTCTTGATTATCATTCAACCAATAGTCGGGGAATCTTTTTTGAATATCACTTGGCATCAACCCTGAAAAAATCGCATTTCTACTGTATTGAGTAGAGGTAGGGAGGATACTGTAAAATGCTTCTTCCTTTTCTACCCTAAACAATTCTGTAATGATAGGTTCAATAATCTTCCATTGATCGAATCTCAAATTGTCTAGTAAAAGGAAGATGGTAGGCTTGTCATTTGATATGAGAGGAAATACTTTACTTTTCATCAAGTTGTGAGAACCTATTGGTCCCTCCTCATGTTTGATCCAGTCTTCGTAATTTTTGGCAACAAATCGAGAAAACTCCTTGTTGGCTTCTCTTTTTTGCATGTCAAGAATCTCTTTCATTTCTGGGTTGTTAGAATCATCCAGTCTGAGCTCCCACGAAATTATACTCTTATATAAGGTAGCCCATTCTTCAAAATCTAACTCATTATTAATTTCCATTCCGATCTTACGAAACTCTTGTTGATAATCCGTAGCCGTTTTTTGAGAGACCAATCGCTTATTGTCGATAATCTTTTTTAAAGTCAACAATATTTGATTTGGATTGACTGGTTTTATCAAATAATCATCTATTTGTGAGCCAATAGCTTCTTCCATCAAATTCTCAGCTTCATTTTTGGTGATCATGACTACTGGAATATTTTGATTGGTAGATTTTATTCTTGTTAAAGTTTCCAATCCTGTTAGGCCAGGCATGCTTTCATCTAAGAACACAACATCAATATCATTTTGCTCATTTAGAACATCGAGCGCGTCATGACCATTAGTCACCGTTTCTACATGATAACCTTTCTTCTCAAGAAAAAATAGTTGAGGTTTTAGTAAATCTATTTCGTCGTCTGCCCACAGTATTTTGATCATATTTTATATTTAGTATTGTTGTTCACATTTGATTCGAAAATGAAAGATGTAAAACGATTTCAAACATTAAAAAAGTATCACTAATATTTTATAATTGCTGTTCGTCAAATTATTCATCCCTTTCATAAACAAAGTATATTAAAAAGTTCACAAATTATAGTTGTCATAGCAACTAATTTTTAGCTTTGCTCCTCCAAATTACGTGTATACCTCAAATAATGGCAAAGAAAAAAATATTTAATGATCCAGTTTATGGAATTGTAAGCTTTCCTACTGAGCTTATATATGATCTTATTGATCACAGGTATTTTCAAAGGCTAAGACGGATATCGCAATTAGGACTTACACATTATGTATATCCTGGAGCTCTTCATACAAGATTTCATCATGCTTTAGGTGCATTGCATCTAATGACAGAAGCCATTCAAACGCTACGAGAAAAGGACATTGATATTTCAAATGAAGAATATGAAGCGGTTTGTATCGCAATACTTTTACATGATATTGGACATGGACCATTTTCACATGCGTTAGAAAACAGCATTTTGGATTTGCATCATGAGAATTTGTCAGTGTTGTTTATGGAAAAATTGAATGTAGAGTTTGAAGGTAAACTGACAATGGCGATTTCTATTTTCAAAGGCCAGTATAAGAAGTTCTTTCTTCATGAGTTGGTAAGTAGCCAATTAGATATGGATAGAATGGATTATTTGATTCGAGATAGTTATTTCACTGGCGTAGCAGAAGGAGTAATTGGCTATGACAGGATCATAAAAATGCTGAATGTTGTGGATTATCACTTGGTGGTTGAAGAAAAAGGGGTCTATAGTGTAGAAAAATTTTTAGTAGCTCGAAGATTGATGTATTGGCAGGTATATTTGCATAAAACTGTACTATCAGCAGAGCAAATGCTTATTTCAATCCTAAAACAAGCTAAAAAACTTATCATGTCAAATGTTAAAGTTTCTTGCTCAAAAAATCTGCATAAATTTCTTGCATCAGATTTTTCTTTAATAAGTAAAGAATTGATAGTCAAAGACTATATAGATGCTTTTGCAGAATTGGACGATGTGGATATAATGTCATTAATAAAAAGTAATACAAAACATAGTGACTTTATATTTTCATATACGTCTAAATCATTATTGGAAAGAAAACTTTTTAAGATATATTTGCAGGATGAAGTGTTTGAAGGAGAAGTTAAGAGAGAGATTTTAAAAGATGTGGAAAAACATCTAAATATAGGGGCAGATTTAGCAGAAATCCTTATATTAGTGGGTAAGGAGTCAAACCTCTCTTATAATTCAAATAAGGAAGAAATCAGAATACTACAAAAAAATGGCGAGGTTCGACCGCTTTCAGAATTCCATACAGAATTTCTAAAGCCTAAGATCGTCACCAAATATTATATTAGTTATCCCCAATGAATTAGAGATTACTATAGCTAGGAATTAATAATTTTCTGAAAAAATATTTTATAATCAAACCATTTTTCAACTATGAGAAAACTGAATTTACTCTTAACCGCGATATTTACCGTCGCAGCTCTTATCGTATCTGCCCAACCAGAGTCTGGGATGCCATCTGAGCCTGGTAAATGTTACGCTAAATGTCTAATTCAGGATCAATACGAAACAGTAACTGAGCAAGTATTGGTAAGAGACGCCGCTGTGAATGTTAGAGTTGTTCCAGGAACAACAGAAACATTGACAGAGCAAGTTCTTGCTAAAGACGGTTCTACAACTTTAAGTGTAGTGCCAGCTCAATTCGAAACTGTATCAGAGCAAGTGTTAACTTCAGAAGGATCATCTTCTGTAAGTATTAGCCCTTCAACTTTTGAAACAGTAAGTGAACAAGTTCTATCTCAGGAAGCCTATAATGAGCTGAGATCAGTACCTGCACAATTCGAATCAGTATCTGAACAAGTATTGGTGTCTGAAGGCGCATCTAATGTCGTGATTTCCCCTGCAACTTTTGAAACTGCCTCTGAGCAAGTTTTAGTGAGTGACGGAGAATCTGACTTAAGAATTATCCCCGCAACTTTTGAAACAGTAAGTGAGCAAGTATTGGCTGCTGAAGGTGAATCTTCTATCAGAATCAATGCTGCACAATTCGAAACTGTATCTGAGCAAGTGATGGTCAATACACATGCTCCATGTAGTTCTTCTACTAATTTAAATGTAAAATTCAACTCGGGATCAGCAGTGCTTACTGCGGGGTCAAGTGCTGAAATTATCAGAGTAGCTGGAACTATTGAATGTAGTGGAGGAAATTCTATCCAGATTGTAGGCCATACGGATAGTGATGGAGGTGACGCTGCTAATTTGAATTTATCTAGAAATAGAGCGAAAGCAGTATATGACGCTTTAGTTGCTGCTGGTGCATCATCATCTTGTCTAAGCCACGACGGGAAGGGAGAAAGTGCTCCAATAACAAATAACAGTACTGCAGCAGGAAAACGACAAAACAGAAGAGTCGTTATGGTTTCTTGTAATGACGCAGATCTAAATACTGATCCTAATTCAATAATTGATTTAAGAATTAGACCTGCATCATTTGAGACTGTATCGGAAACAATGTTGGCTTCTGATGGTGCTTCTAATGTAAGAATCATTCCTGCAACTTTCGAGCAAGTATCTGAACAAGTATTGGTTTCAGAAGGAGAATCTAATGTAAGCATTAGCCAAGCTCAATTCGAATCAATGTCTGAGCAAGTTCTTGTAAAAGAAGCTTTTCAGGAATTAAGAGTTGTACCTGCAACTTTTGAAACAGTAACTGAGCAAGTATTGGTACAAGAAGCTTATGATGTTCTTAAGCCTGTACCTGCAGCATATGAAACAATATCAGAGCAAGTATTAAAGAAAGATGCTTACACTACACTTCAAGTAATACCTGCTGTATATGAAACAGTTAGCGAGCAAATTCTTAATAAAGATGCTTATTCTACATTAAGAATAGTACCTGCTGTATATGAGACAGTGTCAGAGCAAATTCTTGTGAAAGATGCTTACACTACTTTGAGATCAGTACCTGCAACATACGAAACAGTAAGTGAACAAGTTTTGAAAAAAGATGCTTATTCTACTTTAAGAAAAGTACCTGCAACATATGAGACAGTATCAGAGCAAAAACTTAAAAAGGATGCTTATAGTACTTTAAGATCTGTGCCTGCTTCTTACGAGACAGTATCAGAGCAAGTATTGTCTAAAGATGCATATACAACTATCAGAGTAGTACCTGCAACTTTCGAAACTGTATCAGAACAAGTTCTAGTAAAAGAAGGATACAATACGCTTTCTTCAGTTGCTGCTCAATATGAAACAGTGTCAGAGCAAATTTTAATAAAAGATGCATACACTACTATTAGAGTAGTACCTGCAACATACGAAACAGTAAGTGAGCAAGTATTAGTTACTGAAGCTACAACAAGAATCGAAACTAGACCTGCGAAGTACGAAACTCAAACAGAGACTATGGTTACTGAACCAGCTTCTACAAAGTGGGAAAAGAAAAAGGCGGACAGAAATTGTCTTTCAGCAGATCCTAACGATTGTATAGTTTGGTGTTTAGTTGAAATTCCAGAAAGAACAAGAACAATATCTAAGCAAGTAAGAGTAGGATGTGATGAAGGATGGACTGATGATGGAGAATGTACTAAAGTAATTGACATTCCAGCTAAATACTCTACAAGAACTTACCAAAAGTTAGTTTCTGATGCAACTACTCAAGTTGTTAAAGTGCCAGCTGAGTATTCTACTAGATCATACAAGAAAATTGTTTCTGCAGCATCTGCTACCGAAAACAATGTTGATGCAAATTATACAAACAGATCATATAAGAAGGTAACTTCTGATGCAACTAATAATGTTGTTGAAGTACCTGCAGTTTATGAAACGAGATCTTATAAGAAACTTGTTACAGCTGCTACAACTGACAAAGTAGATGTACCTGCTACTTATGAAACAATTAGCTACAGAAAATTAGCTACACCTGCTACTACAGAATCAGTAACTGTACCTGCTGAGTATACAACTAGAAGTTATAAAAAACTAGTTACTCCTGCATCTACACAAGCTGTAGAAGTACCTGCTGAATACTCAACTAGATCATATAAGAAACTAGTTACTCCAGCTACTTCTGAAACAGTAAGTGTACCTGCTACGTATACATCTAGATCATATAAGAAACTAGTTACTCCAGCTACTACAACAGTAAATGAAGTTCCATCTCAATATGAGACTAGATCTTATAGAAAGTTAGTTTCTCCAGCTTCTACTACTTCAGAGACTGTAGCTGCTAAGTATGAAAGTAGATCTTATCAAAAGATGGTTTCAGATGCTACAACTCAAGTTGTAGATGTACCAGCTTCGTATACAACTAGAACATACAGAAAACTTGCTCAGAATGCAAGTTCATCAAGTAGTTCTACTGACGCTAAATATACAACAAGGACTTATCAGAAATTAGCTTCAGCAGCTTCATCTGAAAGTACTAGTGGTGATGCACAGTATACTACAGTAACTATGCAAAAGTTAGTTAGTGATGCTACTACAGATGCTGTATATGGTGGACCTCAGTATACTACTAGATCTTACCAAAAATTAGTAAATGATGCTGCTTCTGAATCATTCACTGGAGATGCTAGATATACAAACTACTCTTACCAAAAATTAGTTTCTGATGCATCGTCTCAAGATTTGGGATGTAGTGGACAATCAACTACGTTGAATGTAAACTTCCAAAGTGGATCAGCTGTATTAATTGGTAACTCAAGCACCGAAATTAGTAGAGTAGCTGCAATGATGTCATCTGATGCTTCAATGTCAGGAAGAATCGTTGGACACACTGATAGTCAAGGAAATGATGCTTCAAATCAAACACTTTCTAGAAATAGAGCAAAAGCTGTTTATGATGCATTAGTTGCTGCTAATGTTAGTGCTTCAAGATTGAGTTATGAAGGTAGAGGAGAAACGTCTCCAATAGCTGATAACACTACTGCTGATGGTAGAAGACAAAACAGAAGAGTTGAGTTAGTATCTACTGGAACTGGAGGAGGAGATGGCGATTGTAAGTCTTACAAGACTAGAACTTACCAAAGGTTGGTAAATGATGCTTCTGCTTCAAATACTAGTGGTGATGCTCAATATGCTACAAGAACATATCAGAAAATATCTAATCCTGCAACTACGACTTCAAGTCCAGTAGCAGCTCAATATGAATCTAGATCATACCAAAAACTAGCAAGTAGTGCAACTTCAAGTGAGAATACTTCTCCTGCTGAGTATACTGCTAGAAGCTATAAGAAATTAGCGAATGCTGCATCAACGAATTCTAATGCTATTGCAGCAAAGTATGAAAACAGATCATATACTAAGACTACAAATCCAACAGTTGAAAAGACTGATGTAGCTCCTCAGTATAAGACTGTAACTAGAAGACAATTGGTTAAAGCGGGTGGATCTACTGAATGGAAAGAAGTAGTATGTGCAGCAGATGTTACTGCTGACCTTTACAGAAGAATTCAACAAGCTCTAATTGACAGAGGATACAATGTCGGTGCAGCTGGAGCTGATGGTGTTGTTGGTAAAGCAACTAAAGAAGCTTTAGTTAAATTCCAAAAAGCTAACGGACTTCCTGTAGGATCACTAGATGTTGAGACTATGAGAGCGCTTGGCGTAAGATAATTTAGATTCTAATTTTAGAATTTCTATATAAGAAGCCTGCAAGACTATGTTCTTGCAGGCTTCTTTTTTATATGAATAGTGATTGCATCGCTTTAAGCGATGCGATCACTATTTGTTTTAAGCGATTCTATCGCTTTTATTTTATTTTTTCTAAAATAAACAACAAGTAGACTTCGCATTGACTGTAAACAATACTATTTTTGCACGATCTAATTAATCAAAAAAAAATCTGGTTGCATTATGGACATTTTAGTACAATCATTAATTGCAAAAGAACTGCACAGACAAAGATCAGGTGTAGAATTGATAGCATCTGAAAATTTCACAAGTCAGGCAGTTATCGATGCTATGGGGTCTTGTCTCACAAACAAATATGCAGAAGGATATCCAGGAAAAAGATATTATGGAGGATGTGAAGTCGTAGACGAGATTGAATCATTGGCCATCAGCAGATTGTGTGAACTATTTGGAGCAGAATATGCTAATGTACAACCACACTCTGGAGCTCAAGCCAATGCAGCTGTCTTTCTAGCAGTATTAAATCCAGGTGATAGTATCCTTGGATTTGACCTTTCACATGGAGGTCATCTATCTCATGGTTCATCAGTAAATTTTTCAGGAAAGGTATACGACGCTCATTTTTATGGAGTAGAGGAGGAGACCGGTATGATCGATATGGACAAGGTGGAAGAAAAGGCGAAGGAAGTACAACCTAAATTGATAATATGTGGAGCATCTGCTTACAGTAGAGACTGGGACTATGAGAGATTTAGAGCAATAGCTGATCAAGTTGGCGCTCTCTTATTGGCAGATATTGCTCATCCAGCAGGACTGATTGCTACTGGACTTTTGAAAGATCCTGTAAATCATAGTCATATCATTACTTCTACTACTCATAAAACACTGAGAGGTCCAAGAGGAGGATTAATAATGATGGGTAAGAACTTTGAGAATCCTTGGGGCAGAACGACCAAAAAGGGAAATCCCATAATGATGTCATCCATTTTGAATAGTGGGGTATTCCCGGGAATGCAAGGAGGACCGTTAGAGCATGTCATAGCGGCAAAAGCAGTAGCATTCGGCGAAGCACTTCAACCTGAATTCAAAACATACGGTGTTCAAGTAATAAAAAATGCTCAAGCAATGGCTCAGGCATTTGTAAGTAAAGGTTACAAATTGATATCTGGAGGTACGGACAATCATTTGATGTTGATAGATTTAAGATCAAAAGGAGGTGTTACTGGACGAGATGCTGAGAATGCACTTGTTAAGGCAGATATTACAATTAATAAAAACATGGTGCCTTTCGATACGCGATCACCATTTGTAACTTCAGGTATACGGATCGGGACTCCTTCAATTACGTCAAGAGGTTTTAATGAAAATGACTGTATTCAAATTGTAGATTGGGTGGATAGTATTATTTCTGATCACACAAATGAAAGCTTAATAGCTACAATAAAGGGAGAAATCAATGAATTTATGGCTTCATATCCTTTATATGAGACTGTATCTGACTTAGTTTAAGATTGTTTTAAAAATAAGACCTAGATTTCGCTTTCTATTTTGTAATTATTCCTACCGTAAGCACTGCGACTTACCAATTCAGCGACAAAACCCGCTATAAATAACTGAACACCTACAATAATTAAAAGCATTCCTAAGAAAAATGAAGGGCGATTGGCGATTCCCTCAACATTCCAAATTATTTTAGCTGCACTTAGATACAATAAAAGACCAATTCCTACTAAGGATATTATAATGCCTATAACGCCAAAAAAATGCATTGGACGTTTGCCAAATTTTCCCATAAACATTATGGAAAATAAATCAAGCGGACCATAAATAAATCTGGATAGACCAAATTTTGTAACTCCATATTTTCTAGCTTGGTGCTGAACCACTTTTTCACCCACCTTGGTAAAACCTGCCCATTTGGCAATGACAGGGATATATCTGTGCATTTCGCCGTAGACTTCAATGTTCTTTATGACATTGCTTTTATATGATTTGAGACCACAATTCATATCGTGTAATTTGACACCACTCATCCAAGTTGTAACACCATTGTAAATTTTAGTTGGTATCGTCTTGGTTAGAGGATCAAATCGTTTTTTCTTCCAGCCAGATACTATATCATAGCCATCTTCCGCTATCATCTTGTACAGGTCGGGAATTTCATCAGGGCTATCCTGAAGATCGGCATCCATTGTAATCACTACATCACCTTTTGATGCTCCAAACCCAACGTTTAGAGCGGCACTCTTACCGTAATTTCTTCTAAATTTGATGCCTCGGATATTGCTATTTTTTTCTTTGAGGTCAAGGATGGTATTCCAGGAGTCGTCAGTACTACCATCATCTATGAAAATAATTTCATAGGTGAAGTTGTTAGCGTCCATCACTTTATTTATCCATTGACTTAACTCTGGCAAAGATTCTTCTTCATTGAGAAGCGGTATAACTACAGATATATTCAAATTACACTAAGTTTCTGCAAATTTAAGTTTTGTATTTAGGTTCTCAACAGTATTTCAAAGAAAAAGTAAGTATTTATATTTCAACTTGTTGATTTGTATATATGTTAAGGATTTTCTTTTTTAGTAATTGCGGAGATTACCAACGCGATGATGAAGCCAGGAAATATCAATTCAACAAGGTAATCCAAAAAGAGAATAGAAAATGACATTTGCATATTTTGACTTTCCATTTGGTCATGCACTTGGTCAAGACTATCTTCAGCACCAGCTAACTTTGCAAAATATTCTAAGGTGTCAGCTGTAACTTCTCGCAGTACTTCATTAAGCGAAGGGTCAAAATAGTTGAACATCAGATAAATATAAATCGAGTAAAATAGCTTTCCTATAACAAAGGTTAAAAAAGAAACTTTTAAGGCTTCTGAGAAACTTAAAAGTCCTTCATTTTTACGCCTTTCATCTACTGCACTTCTGTACATGAAATATAATATAAATATATATGACAGGTATGCTACTGGGTTGACTAACATTTTTGGATCTACCATATAACATATATGGCTGAAGAGTATAAATATAATACCTAGAATGATTCCATTTTTTACTCCTGAATTTGCAAACATATTCGAAAGGTTTTCATTTGTGATTGATAAAAGCTAAGATAATTTTTAATTCAGATATTAAATCTTATTTAAATTATCATTTTGAAATCATTCTGAAAGAGAGATATTGGAGGCATTGATAGTTGCAATTACCTTTCCCTTAAATTCAGAATTGATAAAAGGTGAATTGTTCGACAAAGATTGGATGTCTTTTACCTCATATTTCCACTTAACCGTAGGATCAAAAATAGTAAGTTTTGCTGCGGCTCCTTTTTCTAACTGAGGGATTTCCATACCTAATGCTTCTCTTGGTCCAATAGAAATCTTGTGTACAATGGTCTCAACATTTAAATCTTTTGCTGAGTCTGTACAAAGGACAGCAAAGCAGGTTTCAAGACCTATAGCACCATGCGAGGCATAAGGAAACTCCAAGTGTTTTTTCTCAATTTCTAAAGGACAATGATTTGTAGATATATAATCTATTGTATCATCAGAAGTGCCTTTTCTTAGAGATTTTTGATCTTGCTTGTCTCTGAGTATTGGCTTAACCTTCAGGTTAGAATCAAAGTCACTTAAATCTTCATGACACTTCACCAAATTGAGATAGGAAACGCCTGAAACAATATTATCATCTGATTTTTTAGCATTTTTTATAATCTCAATGCTTTCTTTACTGCTAATCAAGTGGATACAAAGGCGTGAATTGGCGTATTCCTGTAATTGAACATCCCTATATGTAGTAAGGGATTCAGCTAAAGAAGGACTTCCTTTCATCCCGAGCGAAGTACTCACATCGCCTTCATGAATCAAGTCTTCATTGGCAAGAGAAGGATCATTTGGATGATGAAGTATTATACCATTAAATTGTTTTACGTATTGCAAAGCTCTTAATATGAGACCACTTTTTTCTACTGGTTTTAGACCATCTGTGAATCCTACAGCCCCAGCATGATGCATGTCAATCAGTTCTGAAATATTCTCTCCCTTAAGATCTTGGCTCAATGCACCTAATGGGTGGATATCTGTGCCGACTGTCTTTCCCGCAGAAATCAAGTTTTTAATTTGTGCTTTCGACTGAATCGCGGGAATTGATTTTGGCATGGTAACCAAATCTGTAAATCCGCCGGCTGATGCTGCTTTGGACAAAGATTCGAAAGTTTCTCTGTGTTCATATCCAGGTTCTCCCAAATGAGTACCTATATCCATCCAACCAATTGATGCATGGAGCTGTTTGCCTTGAATAATTTTAGCTTTGGGATCGGTAATCTTTGAGGCTATATCGATAATTGTTCCTTTATCAATTAATATATCGACTTTCTTACCATGAAGTTTTGAGCCTCGATGAATTACTTTGCAGTTTTTGATAAGATATTTCATTCTGTCGGTTCCCCTTTTTTCTGAATTTATTTTTCAGACCATAATCTCAGTAATAGAATCTCAATGGCCAGAAATATTAACGCTAAGATAAGACACCATCTCCATAATACAATTCCTTTATCTTTTTCATTGATATAAGAGGAGAAATTAGCTTTCAATGAAGCATCAAGTAAGTTTATATTTGACCTTTCAGCCAAGCTTTCAAGTTCTACATCTGAAGAAACTTCTAAATTACTTTCTTTCCTGTCATAATTGAAAGCAAGGTCTGAAACACTTTCATCGTCAAGTCCTAGTGAGTAGTATCCATCCTTTGTGATTTGATTGTTGACGTTCAATAGGATTTTATTACCAAGATTAGTTTGACCTGGAATGAACTCTTCTACTCCTTTAATAGTATAGACTAGGTCTCCATTGGTGATTTTATTCTCAGCTTCAATAACTTCATCATCACCAATCGTATAGCTGATTTTTTGTGTTTTAGTTGAAGCAATTGCCATTTTGTAAAGCATAGGAACGAAAATCTCTGCATTGAGCACTAGATCATTTGCTTCACTTTTCAATGGACTAGTGCATAGATAGAGATGGCCATTACCTCTTACATATTTTACCAGATAATTAGTCCCGTCTCTATATCTAAGAAGCGACTCTTGTGCACGACTCTGATAATTGGTCAATCCAAATGCTTTATTTGATGTAGGAAGCGTGATATTTCTACCCACGTATTCATAAACATCTTTGAAAATAAACTCTTCCTCATTCAAGGAGGACACCGTTTTTTTCTCAGTTTGAATGGCAGTCAAATTATTGGCAGACAGATTGTTAAGAAAATTATTGTAACTATTGGTAGATGCAAATTCTCCTGGAAAGACGATGACATTCCCTCCATTGACAATATAATTATCAAGTTCAGATGCAAGTCCACTTGATATTTCGGTAAGATCATTTAAGATGACCAAGTCATGTTCCTTGATCTTAGAATAGTCGACTCTGTTTTGATTTTGATTTGTAAGATTGTATAAATTCAATCCTTTAAACAATGCTGTCAAGTAGCGATTGTCAATATTATTATTTATCGCCAAGACTTTAATGTCTTCTGGAACATTGAGTGCGATATAATATCGGTCATCAAATTGTACAGGATAATCAGAAATTTTCAATTCCGCTTTGTGCCAACCTGCCTTTAAAAGAGACAAGTTAATGGTGTCATTTACAGATGTTCTGGCAGGAATATTGAATGTGCCTTCAGGTTTTTCTTGGCCATCTTTTATCATACTCAAGCGAATACCTTCTACGTCTTCGTCGCTATGATTGGTTATTTTGACCAATAGCTTGTTGCTCTGATTTATCATCGGGACAGGAGACTCTAACCACACACTGTCCAAACTCACATTTTTCTCTTGTACAGCTTGAAGTGGCAATAGATTTAATTCTGCTGTAGTATCTTGATAAAGGACTAAGTCATTGATAGATTTTTGAAAATCAGAGATTAAATAGAGAATTTCGTTCTCTTCTTTTGAGTTTATAGCTTGTTTTTGCCTATTCACTACCTTAGTTAGTGCTCTTACAGCGGGTGTGATTTCTATTTCTTCGATTAAGGACAAGGCATCTTCTTTGCTTACCATTCTCTGATGTCTACCTTCAAATGAATGTGTCAGGATTTGAAATTTATCTTCTTCGCTATATGCTTTTATGATTTGTCTTGCTTTTTCTTTTGCTATATCGATCAATGGAATCTCGTTCTGAACGGCATTCATTGAAAAAGAATTATCAACAAATACACTCACTGCATTGTTTCCTGTTTTGACTGTATCTCCTTGAGGAATAAAGGGTTGCGCAAAAGCAAAGACGAGACCTGCGACAGCTAAGATTCTTGATAAAAGAATCAATAAATTCTTAAGCTTATTACGGCTACTTGTCTCTTCTTTGATCTCTTCCAAGTATTTCACATTGGTAAAATATACCTTCTTGAACCTCCTGAAGAAGAACAGGTGGATAATGATCGGAATGGCAATCGCTAGAAGTGCCCACAAAAATGATGGATATATAAACTGCATATAAGCGCAAAAATAGAATTTAGAATTGAATCCAGTAGTTAAGAGCTTGTTATAAATTAATCTTTTGGTCTACTTGTGTCTAATTTTATCTTGCGCAGCGTTGCTCTTCGGTCATGTAGCTAAGGCTATATTCCCTCATCGCGCCTTACTCAAAGTAAAATTTTACAACAATCGACTCAAAAACCAACTTATAATAAGCTCTAACGAAGACCTAAAGCTTAATGTTTTTTGAAATAAGATCTATTTGCTAGATTCTATTGAAAGTTTTTTTTGATCTTGAGATATGCATATTGTCATTTCTTTAAATAGGAAATTTCTAGATTTTATTGACAAATAAATTGAGAATATTACATTTTCAGGATCTTTAAACTCCCAATCAAATTCCCATCCTTCAGCATTCTGATAATCTTATACCCCTTCTTCCACCTGTCTATCGGCTTCATCACACTTTCATTTTGGTGATCGATGCTAAATTCATCTTCCAGTCTACCTTCTATATCAAATACCTGATAGCTTACATGATCTATTTCATTCTGATTGATATAGATCATATCCGAGGCTGGATTGGGGAATACCTCAATCTGATCTATTAACTCTTCATCTACCCAATCTACTGTAGCGGTTGTGGTATCACCTATTATCTTCCCATCCTCATCTATCTTGAATACCCAACTCAATATGGGAACTTCTCCGGGAGGAATAGTATAGTAGTACGCTTTTCCATAACACAGGTAATTGCCATCAGAGGTACGGATAATATCCTCAAGGGTATGGCCTACAAAATTGCTATCTAATATACTGTATGACCTACGCCATATGGTATTGAGGTTGGTATCTACCTTGGCTACCATGCCTTTGCCTATAATGGTATCTGGATCTTGTTGAAAATTATAGAGTTCTGATACCCCTAAAAAATGAACTCCATCATGAGATCGAGTTATCTCTTGGGTTTGATCATTCCAAGAAGAATATTCATTAAGAGTCATTGAGAATGTTGATTCTTTAATAATTTTTCTCTGGTTATAATCGAATAATACCATATATGGAGTTTGCTTAAAATTCTCTCCAAAATATTTTCCTATTCCACCACCTAATAGGTATAGATTTGAATCAATGGGAATCATTCTATTTACCAATCCAGCATACTGTTTGCTAAATTGATAGTTCCATAGGATGTTGCCCAATGTATCAACTTCTTGAATATTTAGCCATGCTCCATTCGAATATGTTGTGTATTGAATTAACATATTCCCATTAGAAAGAAATTCCATTTTTGCAAAGACTGGATCAATATCTTCATCGTCAATTATGATTTCTGTTTGAATATCATTTTCCAAATCATATTTAATGATAAGTAAGCTACTCTTATTTGTATTTCCAATTTCGACATGTGCTAAAATGTGAATTATTCCATCCTTATAATGAAAATCATAAAGGAAGATAATTGGAGTTTGGACTTGAGGTATTAATATTTTTTCAGTAATTATTTCATTTGTACTTTCATCGTAATAACATAAAAATATGTCTAATCGAGATTTAGTGAGAAAATACACTTTATTATCAATGCTTATTACATTATTAATATTGCCGGTAAGAAGTGTTCTATTGGGTATCTCAAATTGAGTGTTGTACAAAACTTCTCCAGTATTCTTGTCAATTTCGGTAGTGAATATACCTTCTCCCATTGAAGTACTAGAATTAAAACCCCTGCCAATACAGAGATAACTGTCCTTTAATTCATGTAAAATCTTGCCCTGGGCTTGAGTCAGGCCATTATCCAGTCTGATATTATATGGCACTTGACTGTACGCCGCAGATGTCATCAATATGAATATTAATACTATAAATCTCATACCTCTAAATTTTAAGCACCTTCATACTCCCAATCAGTCTCCCATCCCTCAGCATTCTTATAATCTTATACCCCTTCTTCCACCTGTCTATCGGCTTCATTACACTCTCATTTTTGTGATCGATGCTAAATTCATCTTCCAGTCTTCCATCTATATCATATACCTGATAGCTTACATGATCTATTTCATTCTGATTGATATAGATCATATTCGATGCAGGATTGGGGTATACCTCAATCTGATCTGTTAACTCTTCATCTACCCAATCTACTGTGGCGGTTTTGGTGTCTCCTATTATCTTGCCATCTTCATCAATCTTGAATACCCAGCTCAATATGGGAACTTCTCCTGGAGGAATAGTATAGTAATACGCCTTGCCATAGCAAAGATAATTGCCATCAGAGGTACGGATAATATCCTCAAGCTGATGACCTACAAAATTGCTATCTAATATACTATACGACCTACGCCATATGGTATTGAGATTGGTATCTACCTTGGCTACCATGCCTTTGCCTATAATGGTATCTGGGTCTTGGTGGAAATTGTATAATTCGGCAACACACAGGTAATGGATGCTATCATGGGATGGAGTTATTTCTCTTACGCCAGTGTTCCAATTATTATAATCTGTTGTTGTTAGATCAAACTTTCCAAAACCGACAAATTTCTTTTGGTCTATATTAAATTTGTAGAGGCTTGGGGCTCTGACTGATTCTGAATTGGGTGGGGATATTCTTGTTATTCCACCTATTAGAAAATTGTCTTTTATCATATCTAGTAATGTAAAACCATCTCCGTTTGAAGATAATGGATATTTGGTTGTCCAAAGTATATTTCCAGATTCTTCAACTTCTTGTACATAGAGTTCCCGACCATTTTCTAAGGTTGAATATTGTAAGAGGTAATTGTCATTATTAAGAAAGGACATTTTAGCTCGAAAGGGATCAATATTTTCATCATCAATTA
>Ga0256847_1000305_pt1 | contig 32694 bp, 27 predicted proteins | sample TeddybearmetaG_FD_189099 | JGI IMG/M metagenome (GOLD analysis project Ga0256847, IMG submission 189099) | Hydrothermal vent microbial communities from East Pacific Rise, Pacific Ocean - Teddybear | ecosystem: Environmental > Aquatic > Marine > Hydrothermal vents | place: Pacific Ocean: East...
GGCTGCACCAATAAAACTAAGACAAATCCCGAGTAATGCTTTCCATTCTAGTGATTGCTTTAAAATAGGTACTGAAAATATTGCCAGCATCACAGGCCATAGATAATTGAGCGACATTGCTACCTGCCCCGGCAACAGGTCGTAAGCCTTAAATAGAATCAGGTAATAGAGGAAAGGATTAATAGCGCCAAGGGCTAACAGGTAAAGCCATTGAACGCGCGTTAACTTTTTTAAACGTGCAAATCTGTCGCCGGTTTTCAACAGAACTGAAAGCACCATCAGGGAAATTAGAGTGCTGCTCCAGAGTAAAGTTAAAGGAGAAACTTCCTTCAGCGCCAGCTTAAATGCACTCGCAGACCCGGCCCAGAACAATATTGTTAAAGTGGTATAAAGATAGGCGGTATTGATTGATTGCACTTTTTAGCATGAATTATATGTTTTGCGCGATTATCCTTCTTCAAAATACATTTAACAATAAATCTCTCTACGGCAATTTAATCATATGGAATTTAGAAATTTTATTCACCACTGTGATGCCGGTTTAATCAATATGCTTCATTTTTGTTAAATATTTGTTAATATTTTGTTAATATCTGGCTGATTTACTTGAACAAAATTAATTTCAAAGGGACAATAAATGGATAAAAATTCTATAAATGAAGTTTCACAATTTACACCTGATCAGAAAAAACTGGCTGCTATGCTGTTTTTATACTTTTTACTGTTTCTAGCATCTGGGGTCGTCTTTCAGATATCATCAGGAAAACCGCCAGAAATTTCAGGCCGGCTTGATAGTTTCACCAGCAGCATCATTTGGGCCGGCAGCATCATGAGTTTTCTGATTGCAGTTGAAAAAATGCACATTCCCCGAAAATTTCTATTCTGGTGTGTAGTGTCCGCAGCATTTGGCGTAGTCGCCATTGATGAAATTGCTGAGTTACATGAAAAAACCTTAGAAATTTTTGGTGAAGATGATTATATTAAAATTTTAATGTGGCTATCAGGTGCTGTGGGTATATTTCTCATATACAAAATTGACAAACCAATTAAAATTGCCATGATCTGTTTGATCATTGGTTATTTGTGTCAAACTGGATGGATAATAACAGATATGGGAGATGGTGATTTTTTTACTCTGCCTATACCCAGATCTATCTTGTTATGGCAAGAAGAAATTTTTGAAGTACTCGCAATGGAATGGTTTCTAGTTGGATTTTTGTTTCAATATAGATACCTGCTTAAAAAAGGATAAATCAATTCGGGCATTTTTGAGTTTTCAGATAATTTCAGATGCAAATCCTGACCTGTTAAAACTACGGGAGATAAAAATGTCAATTCCAACCACCTGTATCGGCGCCTACCCAAAACCCGACTGGGTACCTGTGCGAGATTGGTTCAAGATCGATGAAGGCTTGACTTCAGCTGGAGACGAAGTGACCCAGCAATATACAAAAATCATGCAGGAAGCTGGCCCAGAAACGGAGAAACTGCTTGATAAAGCAACCATCCAGGCCGTGAATGATCAACTAGATTGCGGCATTGACATTCCAACGGATGGTGAGCAGCGGCGCGAAAATTATATTCATTACCAATGTCGGCATCTTGATGGTTTTGATTTTACCAATTTAACCAGACGGGTTTTACGTGATGGTGCTTATGAGACCAGCTTACCTACCATTCGAGGTAAAATAGAACCACAAGGCGAACATTTTCTACCTCGGGACTGGCAGGTAGCACAAGATACTACCCCAAAGCCAATAAAAATCACCCTGCCTGGCCCTATTACAATCATGGATACAACGGCGAACGCTTTTTACAAAGACAACCGGTCTTTAGCATTTGACCTGGCTCGGGCACTTAATTATGAAATTAAGGCGCTGGCTGCAGCAGGATGTCGAAATATTCAGATCGATGAACCGCTTTTTGCCCGCAAACCAGAAGCGGCACTCGAATATGGCGTTGAGGCACTCGAAATGTGTTTTGATGGCATTAACAAAGATGTCACCCGGACTATGCACATGTGCTGCGGTTACCCCAATCATCTGGATGATGAGAAGTATCACAAAGCTGACCCACAGAGTTATTTTGATATTGCTGAAACACTGGATCAGTCTTCCATCCAGCAGGTCTCCATCGAAGATGCTCACCGCTACAATGATTTGTCTCTGCTAGAAAAGTTTACCCAAACTACCATAATTTTTGGTTCTATAGCAATAGCGCAAACCCGGGTTGAGACTGTCGATGAAGTGGGGCAAAGATTGGCCAAAGCGCTAGAACATATCGACAGAGACAGGTTGATAGCAGCTCCGGATTGTGGGCTGGGTTTTTTAGATCGTGATCTCGCCATGAAAAAACTCAGGGTCATGACTGAGGCAGCTTCCAGGGTCTAGGAGTCTGTCGGACTTAGGATGAATCTACTGCGGAAAAACCATTTTGGCCATATTTCTCTTCGATTTCGTTAAATATGAACAACTATTCGCCTCAATCGAAGAAAAACCTGACTCAAAATGGTTTACCCTCGCTACGATCACCTAAGTCCGACAGACTCCTGCTTTAAACTATATTCACAATGAGCCAGAAAAATTATAGTCTCGCTATCGAGCAACTGAAAACACAATTCGATCAACAGCTGACAACCAATCAAAGCGTTTGCGAACAGCATGGAAAAGATGAATCAGGCTGGGCGCCAAAACCGCCTGATGCTGTTTTATTTGCGACCAGTACCGAAGCTGTAAGCCTGGCAATGAAAATTTGCCATGAGCATTTGATGCCGATTATCGCCTTTGGAACTGGTACCTCCCTGGAAGGGCATGTTCATGCACTAAAGGGAGGACTAAGTATCGACCTGAGTCAAATGAATCAGATCATCAAGATTAATCAGGATGATATGGATTGCCAGGTACAGGCAGGCGTAACCCGCAAACAATTGGCCTATGAAATTCGAAATAGCGGCCTGTTTTTTTCGGTTGACCCGGGTGCTGATGCTTCACTCGGTGGTATGGCTGCGACCGGAGCGTCTGGAACCAATACTGTGCGATATGGAACAATGCGAGATAACGTGCGTGCCCTGACAGTTGTGTTAGCCGATGGCAGCATCGTCAGAACCGGCAGCAGAGCAAGGAAATCTTCAGCCGGTTACGATTTGACGCATTTATTTATTGGTTCAGAAGGCACGTTGGGCATCATTACCGAACTTACGGTTAAATTGCATGGTCTGCAATCAGCAATATCTGCTGCAGTCTGCAATTTTCCAACGATCGAAGCCGTTGTTAAAACCGTCACTCTAGCCATTCAATATGGAATACCCGTAGCTCGAATGGAGCTTCTCGATGATATAACGATGCGAGCGATTAATCGCTATTCAGATCTACAATATGCAGAAAAGCCACATCTATTCATGGAGTTTCATGGCTCCGATGCCAGCGTACAGGAGCAGGCGCAGCAAGTGCAGGAAATAGCTGAAGATCTGGGTGGTAACAAATTTGAATGGACAAGCCTGACTGAAGATCGCAATCGATTGTGGCAGGCAAGGCACGATGCCTACCCAGCTACATTACTGCTCCGTCCAGGTTGCAAGCCGGTTACGACTGATGTCTGCGTTCCAATATCCAGACTTACGGAATGCATAATCGAAACCAAAAAAATGATTAAATCGTCTGACCTGCCCGCCGCCATACTCGGTCATGTTGGTGATGGAAATTTTCATTTGCTCATCTTGCCAGATGCCAATAAACCAGAAGAAATAGCCGAGGCTGAGAAGATCAACCATCAGCTGGTTGAACTGGCTATTGCTATGGATGGAACCTGCACTGGTGAACACGGTATCGGTATGGGCAAGATTGATTTTTTACAACAGGAACACCCAACGGGCATTGGGGTGATGAAGCTGATTAAAAACAGTCTTGATCCTCTGGGATTATTAAATCCAGGAAAAATTTTTGCGGATACTAAATGACTAAATCTTTGCTACTGAATATTTCTTCCATTACTACGAAAGAATGGGTCTGCTGAACGCCGGGTAATTTACCAATTTTCTCGCCGAGGATCCTGCGAAAATGGGTAATATCAATAGTCCGCACCTGGAGCAAGTAATCGAAGTTTGCCGCCACCATAAAGCAGGACTGTATTTCAGGTATCATTTTTACCGACTCGTTAAATTTAGACAATGAGTTATCACTGGTTTTATCCAGAGATACCTGAACAAACATTACGTGCTTCTGGTTTAACAAGTTGGCGTTTAGATCAGCATGATACCCCTGGATAATTTTATCGCGTTCCAACCGTTTTAATCGTTCAGCACAGGGTGTTTTACTCAAATTAACCCGCTCTGCCAATTCAACAACCGTTATCCGACCATTTTGTTGCAGTTCAGTTAGAATTTTCCGGTCTATGGCATCCAGTTTTTTTGTCATAGTCTAATAGTCTGTTTATTTAATGTATTTAGATTTTATGGCTTCATCGCTATCAATTACAGCGCCATTTACTTTAAATTATTTCTATAATTCAGGCATTAGATTACAGGGAAAATTTGATGTCAAAAAAATCGATTGTTAAAACCTACTCTGGATATGTAATTGACCCTGAAGTACTCAAAAAGTTGTCCATCAATGTCCTTATGCAAGACTTTCACCTTCAGGATGAAGCTGTTGTGGTCAAATCATTACTGAAGCAACTCAAGCAATACTCAAATTCTGCGGCTGAAATATTTGAGTCAGCTTGTGAACTGGTGACTTCTATACGCGAGCATAGTGATGAACAATCGGCATTGGATGCCTTTATGCTTGAGTACGACCTGTCATCAGAGGAAGGCGTTGTATTGATGTGTATTGCTGAAGCCTTATTACGAATCCCGGACAATGAAACTGCCGAAAAACTGATTGAAGATAAGTTATCCAATGCTGACTGGCAAAAACATTTAGGTCACAGCCAGAGCCTGTTTGTAAACGCATCAACCTGGGGTTTGATGTTGACCGGGCGAATCATTAATCTGGACCAAAATACTCAACAAAATTATTCTCAGCATCTGAAAAAACTGATTAAACGTAGCGGAGAGCCCGTCATCAAACTAGCCATGAAACAGGCGATGAAAATCATGGGTCAGCAGTTTGTGATGGAGAAAAATATCAAGGCGGCCATCAAGCGCAGCCAGAAACCGGACTTGCACTCTACATTATGTTCCTTCGATATGCTCGGTGAAGCAGCATTGACTCATGATGATGCTACTAAGTACCAACTCAGTTATCTGAAGGCGATAGAAGCGCTGGCAAAATCGAAAATAAATGGTTCCGGTAATATTTCTGACCTTCATCAACGCAGTGCTATCTCGGTTAAATTATCTGCGTTACATCCGCGATATGAATTTTCCCAGGCTGAAAGATTAATGCAGGAATTATTACCAAAGTTTAAAATACTGGCACTTGCCGCACGTGATGCTGATATCGGTTTGACCATGGATGCTGAAGAGGCTGACAGACTAGAAATCAGTCTGATGATGTTTGTATCGCTGCTGCATGATCCCGAGCTTCAGGGTTGGAATGGTTTGGGGATTGCACTCCAGGCCTTTCAAAAGCGAGCCATGGTCACATTAAAATGGCTGGCTGAACTGGCTCAAAAAACTGGCCGCCAAATTCCGGTTCGACTAGTCAAGGGCGCCTATTGGGATACAGAAATAAAACTGGCTCAGGAACTGGGGTTACCCGGTTATCCGGTTTTTACTCGAAAACTCAATACCGATATCTCCTATCTGGCCTGTGCACAATTTCTGCTGGATCACCGTGACAGTTTTTACCCGCAATTTGCCACACATAATGCGCATACAGTAGTGGCTATCCTCAAAATGGGCTTAGCTACCGGAAGTTCAGGAAAAACCCCGAGTTTCGAATTTCAACGTTTGCACGGTATGGGAGGTCAGCTATACCAGCATGTAAAAAAACTGCATGGCGAAGATATTCGTTGTCGGGTTTATGCCCCGGTCGGCAGTCATGAAGACCTGCTGCCCTATCTGGTCAGACGTTTGCTTGAAAATGGTGCGAATACTTCATTTGTCAATCGAATTGTAGATAGCAAGTTATCGGTACAGGATGTAGTTCGAGACCCGGTAGCCGAACTTGAAAAACTTGAGAATATTACCAACCCAGCAATCGCTTTACCAAAAGACATGTTTGGTAAGCAAAGGTTAAATTCCATTGGACTCAATCTGGCCAGTTTTGGTCAGCAACAGCAATTATTAAATCTCCTGGACAAACTTGAGCTTCAGCAAACCAGCATCAGCAGTATTTCACCGATTAAATCAATGCAACAAAATAGTGAGCGGTTTGCAATCAGTAAACCATACGATAGTCACCAGCAAATTGGAGATTGGCAGGAACCAGATGCAGAATGCGTCGAACAAATGATACAAATTGCAGAATCTGCCCAGATACAGTGGGACAAAACTCCGGTCGATCTACGTGCCGCTTGCCTGGATAAAACCGCTAATTTACTAGAACAGAAAATGACATTATTCATTCGACTTTGTGTCGATGAAGCTGGTAAAACAATAACCGACAGCGTTGCAGAAGTAAGAGAAGCAGCCGACTTCTGTCGCTACTATGCAGCGATGGCAAGACAGAATCTAAAACCGGAAGTTGCCCTGCCTGGCCCGACCGGAGAAAGCAACCAGTTGTTCTGTCATGGACGCGGTGTATTTGTCTGCATCAGCCCGTGGAACTTCCCGCTAGCAATATTTACCGGGCAGATTGTAGCCGCGCTGGTCAGTGGCAACTCCGTATTAGCAAAACCCGCAGAGCAAACTAACCTTATAGCCTGGTATGCCACCCAGTGCATGTTGGAGGCAGGAATACCAGAAGGCGTCCTTCAACTCGTGCTGGGACGAGGCCAAAGCATCGGCACCTTGTTAACCAACTCTGACAAAATTGCTGGTGTGGCCTTCACTGGTTCAAATGTAACCGCCCGCAGCATCAATCAATCACTGGCTTCCAGACACGGCCCAATCGCGAGTCTGATAGCAGAAACAGGAGGCCAAAATGTTATGATAGTTGATAGCTCAGCATTGCCGGAACAGGTAATCAAAGATGTTCTGATTTCAGCATTCGGTTCTAGCGGGCAACGTTGTTCCGCACTTCGTGTGTTGTTTATCCAGCAGGATATCGCTGACAGAATTATTGAGTTATTAAAAGGAGCAATGGCAGAGTTAACGATTGGAAATCCAGGATTATATAAAACCGATATTGGCCCTGTTATTGATAACAACGCCAGACAATCACTTCAGACTCATATTAACTGGCTCCATCAAAATGCAAAATTTATAGCCAGTTGCTCCTTACCCGAAGCAACGCAGGAAGGAAACTACATAGCGCCACAGGCCTTTGAAATTGATAATCTCAAGCAGCTGACTGAGGAACATTTTGGCCCAATCCTGCATGTCATTCGATACCAAACAAAACAGATCGATCAAGTCATTGAACAAATCAACCACTCAGGTTACGGGCTCACACTCGGCATACACAGTCGCATAGAAAAAACTTGGCAGGATATTCAGTCCAGAGTTCGTGTCGGTAATAGCTATGTTAATCGAACTATGATTGGCGCTATGGTTGGTGTCCAGCCATTTGGAGGCGAAGGACTTTCGGGTACAGGTCCAAAAGCTGGCGGCCCACACTATCTATATCGATTTATTACTGAAAGAACCCGCACGATTAACACAGCTGCAATTGGGGGAAATGCTGATTTATTATCGAAGGAATAATTGCTTTAAACTTAAATAATAATTTTACCCAATCCTTCATCTGCTTTGGAATAACTCTAGTGTGATCTAATCCTAATATTTTAAAATTACAATGCAATTTAGGTATTAGCAAATGGATTAATCATTATTATTAGCATAAAATTCAACCACGTAATTGCGTGTAACCGATATTAAATGAATGCATTAATGAAAAACTATCACTATTTTTTAAACCAATTTATTTCTTTAAGAACCTACGTCTATTTCATTCTCACCTATATTCTTCTTTCATACTCTATCTATCTATTTTATGACGTTAATACCATCATGATGCTTGGATATGAGGATAGTCTCTTCGAAAACTTATCTTTTATCTTTTACGTAGTTTCAGCGATATTTTCTTTAATCATTTTCATCAAAAATAAAAGTATCTATTTTTTTCTGTTATTTCTGATTTTTTTCATCGGCGCTGGAGAAGAAATCAGTTGGGGACAGCGTATTTTTAATTTCGACACTCCAACTTCAATCCAGGAAATAAATGTTCAGGATGAATTTAATCTACATAATATTGAAATATTTAATTCAAATAACTTTGACAGGTCGACCAAACAGGGCTTGGGGAAACTCACAACATTTAATTTTTTATATAAACTGTTCTGGTTATCCTGGTGTGTTTTACTCCCTTTACTGGTTTTTAATTTTGAATTTATCAAAAAAATAACTTGCTGGTTAAAGCTTCCGATTCCAGCCTTTACGATTGGCATATTCTTCATAGTTAATTGGTTAACTTTTAGATTAATTCATACTTATTTATTACCAGTTGGTGAGCATAGACAATACTACGATACCATTGGTGAAATACGGGAAACCGGATCATCTTTCATCTTTCTGGTACTGATTTTTTATTTCTATCGTCAATTGCGTTCACAGAATAAGTGAGAGAAGAAATGATCATGAATGAGAACTAAAAAATACAAACTCCTGTTTTTTTTAGCCAGACACCACGTCTAAAGTAAATTTTACATAATTTTATGGTAGATAATCAATGACAGAATATCTCTTATTCTCGATACTACTACTACTGGCGGGCACCTTTTCTGGAATAGTAATCTGTAGATACAGACTGTTTCCTTACCAAAACATAATAAGAATATTAAAAAATTGGAAGAAAAAAACTGATGGCCCCTGGTCAATTGGCATTTATGAGGGTTTATCTCCATTTGAACTGATTGACCCACCAGATGTTAATAACCCGGTTATAACAGCAAAAGATGTCGTAGATTTAGATGCCAGCTTCGTGGCTGACCCGTTTATGGTTTTTAACAACGGCTTATACACCATGTTTTTAGAAGCGTTAAATCGAGAAACCGAGAAAGGCGTCATTTGCTATGCGGAGAGTGCAGATGGAAAATCATGGGAATATCGCAAAGTTATCATTGATGAAACCTTTCATTTGTCATATCCCTACGTGTTTAAGTGGAAGGATAATTTCTATCTAATTCCAGAAAGTTACGAAGATTTTTCTGTAAGATTATATCAAGCTGTAAAATTTCCCGATGATTGGAAATATCTTGGGAATCTGTTGTCTGGATACCCTTATATAGATCCTTCAATATTCAGGCATAACAACAAATGGTGGTTATTTGTTTCTACACTAAGTAATGATGTCCTGAATCTCTACTACTCAGACGATTTATTGGGTGAATGGAAACCACATCCCATGAACCCGGTGGTAAAATTAAACAGCCATATTGCGAGACCTGGCGGAAGAGTTATATCTCATAATGGTAAGCTCTTTCGGTTTGCTCAGGATTGCTTCCCCTCGTATGGTATACAGATTTTTGCGTTTGAAATTACGGAATTAACTGAAAAAATATATTCTGACAAAACAGTTTCAGAGAACCCAATCATCGGCAGCTCAGGAAAAGGATGGAATAAGGCTGGTATGCATCAGCTCGATTTGCATCAGATTGGTGAAAAGTGGATAGCAGCAGTTGACGGTAGAGATAAATAGGGTCTGAATTTAAAGTAGACTTACGGTTATTTGAATTTACGTTTAAAATATCTGACACCCTTTTTCATGTGATAGACGCACCTGAGGAAGGTAGGCACAGGATCCGAAAGGCTTGGATATAGCAATTCATTTTTACGGGCTACATCTTTCATCCATTCGTTAAAAGTGATGTCGCCCCGAGACCTCAAGCGACAAAAAGCTTTGAAATCATTTACCGGAAACCACAACGTGGCGTCTTCCCGGTAATGCTCTACCCGTTCCACTGTTTGCCCGGTAAGTTGCCTGTAAATCATATAGCAGATTTCCATACCCGCCTTGACCTGAATCTCGTGGGACGCACTGAATCGAGAATTACATTCAATTATCTTGTATTTCCCATCCCGCTCATCGTATTTAAACTCAACATTTGCAATGCCTCTATAACCAATCCCACGTAAAAATTTTTCGCCCAACTCGGCGATATTGGGCATCCATTTCGTATAGTGATAAGTAGCACCGCCCTGATTTACCGGGTAACGACGCTTCACCCCTTTTGTATAGTGGTAAAGAAAATCGTTATTATTATTGACATAGGTGTAATAGCTGACGGCATTGTGATCTGGGCCAGGAATAAATTCACTAATCATGAATTCGACCTCTTCATTCAACATATCCTGAGCCATCTTGATCATTTCAGAAAAATCGGTGGCCATAAAATATTTTCTTCCAGGAAAACTTCGTTGAAACAGATGAGAATGAATCGGTTTAAGAAGAACCGGAAACAGAACTTTCTCTTTTATATTTTTGACATCACTGATAGTTTGGATATTCCAGAATTTTGGAATCGGCACGCCTACAGATTCAGCAAGTTCCAGAGTTTTCTGCTTATCCAGCAGTTCACGAACCTGGCCTGGAATAAATTCATGCAGGATATATTCCCGCTCTAAGCTCTCTCTATTTTCCGCCAGGAACATAAGCGCATCATCACTACAGGGAAGCAGAACGCTACCCTTTAAGGCTGGATGCCCACCTCCCAGTAAAAGTTCACCCCAATACTTCTGGGTATGACTAATATCCCTGACAGGATACTTCCCGTCACAATACTTTGATCCATGAGCGGTACAGCCCTGATGTGAAGACACGTATACCGGGATTTGTTTTTTCCCAAGATTTCTTACAATGGACAATGCATTTTCTTCTCCACCTAAAATTACAACAGGTGTTTTCATGAAATCTTTTATTGCCACTTCAATTATCCTTAGGTATTTGTACTGATCGAAATTCTAAACTCAGGAACAAAACCCAAACAGATCCACCACGAATACTAACTCTTGCCATTGTAATCGGCTTTTTTTGAAAAAATATAATCAAGCACCATTTCGCCAACTGGTATCCTCTGATCCTGCTCATTCACCAGTACGTGATGGTGCAGGCCAGGTGTAGTATTAATTTCATTGATAACACCTCCACTCTCTTCCAATGGCACCGTAATATCTGTAGTGATGATATCCAGCCCCGCTAAATTAATCTGGATAGTAGACGAGAAGATTTCTTCGCCCAGTTTTATGATTGCTGGATTAACCATGTCCCGAACGATGTGATTGTCGTGCATCGAATTCTCATTGACCACGTCTTTTATCTCCACACGTCGATCCTTTGCCAATACGGTGTTTATAGTCAGCCCCTGCTGTCTCAATTTATTTGAGCATTCCGCATCCAGTGTAATAGGACTCAATGAAATTATGGGGTCGGAGAACAATCGTTTGTGATTTTCAATTTTTATTAACTCTTTGATTGTCGACGAACCGTCGCCTGTTACGCTCGGAGGATCCCGTCTGACCGCATCAATAAATTTTCCACCCAGGTAGATCAATCGATAGGAGGCACCTGTAATGTACTCTTCTGTCATCAGGCTTTTATCATAGGCAAAGGCGCGATAAGAGGCCTTCTTCAAATCCTTCAAATCAACAATTCCCGTGGTGACGCCTCGCCCGTTTCCGGTTCCAAAGGTCGGTTTAACCACTGCCGGTTTATCAAGATTTTTCAAAAAAGTGTAGGCCTTATCGATTGTCGATATATCGTACTCGACATATTTCGGCACTGGGTAACCACGCTCGCTGAGAATTTTATGAATAAGTGGTTTGGTACCGGCAACATCGAGGGTCATCTTATCATCAAGTGCTGCTTCCGATAGCCTGACAAACGTCTCCAGGTTCCCTTTTTTTATCATCAGGAATCCGTAGCCTGTATCTTCTAACTGAGCACCGATATTACTGGCAGCTTCCTCCCACAGGGTTCGATAAAAAATGCGGCGGATTTTCTTGAATTTAACCACACCACCTTTACGATAGGTAAACAGATAGGTCCTGGCTTTTTCGATAATCTGGCGGATTTTAATGATGGTTTGTGAAGATAAAAATTTCACTGATATTTTCCTTCCTTAAACAGACGCCACATTATTCCTGAATCATGAATTTTAGCTTTGATCATTTCGAGATATTTACACTTATAACTTTTTATTCACCTGATCATAGCGAAACCAGGCAGCGCACTCAGTTGAAGAACAGGTTTATAAACCCAAAAACACTAAGCGGGAGACCCGCTAAACGAAGGCGGATTCTACAAGGTTTAGCTGGATAAATCACCCGCCTCAAAGTGCTGTATTTCTGTTTGATGTCTTGTACCTGAGTTTTAACTGGAACTACATCATATATTTATCTCATTAATGCCGTTACTTTTATTGCACAATTCTAAGGCGTCAGATGCAGTGAAGGAGGCAGAGGCAGGTCACCAGAATTAGTGAACGAATCTTTAACGGATTTATATAGCCGAAGTTCGGGATTTATGCTCAATAATATTATTTAAGTAATTTAAACCAAGAAGTAGGAATGCTGTAATAAGGCATAGAGACGCAATAATTTCTGATATCTCTTCGACAGGGATCTTAAACGTAAAAACATCTGCTAAAGTTGCAACGGACAGGAAGAAAACAGCACCTGCTAAAACCCACAGACTAGTCCTGTTAGATAACAACTCTCTCCGAAAATAATAAAGAAACCCTGAAACTGGAATTAAATAGGAAACAATAATTGCGTCATCAGGTCGTTTAATAAAAGGCAACTCCATTAAGAACACCATATTATGTCCGATGGATTCATGTATGCCTAAAATTTCATCAAACCCGAGATAGCTCATACCGAAGAATAAAGTGACAAACATTTTAAAATATTTATTGTCCCATTTACATTTTGTTATTTTTGCGATGAGGAGGGCATAGGTTAGTGAAATAAAAGCCAGACCATAGAGTAAAAAGCTGGTAAAAACATCGCGGACATTATGACACTCTGGTTCAACAATTAAGGTGAATTTATCAAATAATCTTACTTTGTAAACAAATCCGCTTGAATACTCCAACAACCTGCCTTTTTCCACCACTTCGTAATTATTTTTTAGTACCAATGCAAAAATTAAGATCAAGATTATGAAAGCGACTAGAGACAACAAAGATATGATAAACCTGTTATTCGAGTGAGATTTCTGAATCATTAAATTTCGAACCATTACTTTTATCAGGTATTTTACTGGAATTTTTAAAAATATGATATTTCCTGATGTCTAACAGTTCTCTTTTCGTTTAATTTCAAACCTCATTGATCTGATAAAATAAATCAACAGAAGCTTCATCTTATGAAACCTGTTTAAATTTTAAAAACCGAATATCACTAAAAAAATTGTTCTTTTGCCTGGGTGCTGGGTTTAGTAAGATTTAATCCAATTGTACGGGATATAGATACAATGATACGATGCTTATCCAGTAAAAATTAAAGAGAAGACAAATATATGAGACGCGTTTTTTTTGCTATCTTTTTGACGCTGATATTTTCTACTTCCGCTTTATCAGCAACCTATTATTTTTCTACTTCAGGTAGTGATTTAAACGAAGGCTCCAAAATTAATCCTAAAAAAAGTCTGTCTCATGCCACCTCTCTTATGTCTGCCGGTACTATAATTAAACTGAATCGTGGCGATACCTGGATCGATGACTGGACTATTAAAGGTAAACACGGAACTATCAGCCAACCAATAATTGTAGAACCTTACGGTAGCGGTGAAAAACCGAACATTTCAGGCCGGATTGAACTTAAAAATGTTAAAAATATTAAACTTAACAACCTGCTCTCTACAGGCAACAGCTATTCGCGTGTAATGATCTTTGCACCCACTGAGAATATTACATTTGATTCCTGGGATTTTATTGATTGCAAGAAACATGGTCTAAGATTCAGGGTAAAAGACAAAACATCTCTGGAGCGACACATAAACCCGGTAGTTTCCAACAGCACAATTATCAAAAGGTGGAAAAAAGAGTGGAACTCAAAAAAGGAACCGGGTGGGGATGGAATAGATTATGAAGATGGTGTCGAAGGCGGCAAGATTATCAACAATAAGATCATTGATTTCGGTCATACCGGCATTCGTCTTGCGAGTGTCTGGCCCGATCAGTACGGCGTGCACAATGTACTGGTAGAAGGCAACGAGGTAAAAGCGGAAGCTGTCAATTACTTACGCGCATTTGAGCTCAATGGAGCTGCTGGACAGGTTACTAACAATACTGTCCGCAGAAACCTGCTCAACGACTTACGCCAATCATCAAAATTTAAGGGAGACAATAATAAATACTACAGCAATATTATCGTCAATCATCAAAGACCCACCACTTCTACAAACAATGTCCCCTATGCTATTGAGATCACCTCCTACACACAACGCGATAGCCATGAAAAATTAGGAGCCAACAATAATATTATTGCCAACAATACTTTTTACGACGTAGACGGAAGCGGGATAAAAATTAATGGAAAAGCAATTAAGAAAAACTATTTCTATAACAATGTCATAACCAAATTTGGCACTGGTCCAGATGGGGGTTATGGTATTGATATCCGTTTTCCGAGTGAATCTCAAATAGTTGAAAATAACTGCCTGTGGAATCAAAGTTCTTCCGACGAGGTTTTTCGACAAAGTGGCGTAAAGTACACCAGCCGGATCGCAAACAAACTGTTATTCAATTTTGCAAATAATATCCAACAGGACCCTTTGTTTACTGATCCTGAAAACAGGGATTTTTCACTTCAGAAAGGCTCCCCCTGCATTCACAAGGGGAAGTCTATTGCTGATTTAATTGGGCCAGACTTTGTTGATTACTATGGAAAACCCTTTAGTGACCCACCTAGTATTGGAGCTATTGAGTACTAGTTCAATACGAATGGCACTCAAATACCATCGTGTCAAGAGGTTCAGCTTGCTCTTTCAATAAGCTCTTTAGTCTGACGAATGTGTGATATTGTTGAAGCGCCAAACAGGATTGATTCTATATTTTCCTGACTGGCGACATAGTCAACTGCTTCAGACGGAGACAAAGCACCCGCTGCAAGGATCTGCATAGCGATAGGACGACAATTATTCGCTTTTATCGTGTCTTCGTAAGCGCTAATTCCACCAGACATTCTAAATCCGATTTTGTTGATAGATGAGCAGACTATTGGTTTTTCAAGGCCGATTTCATTTAAAATTTTGACCAGCCGTGGCATATTCATCGTAATAAATCCCGCTTCGGCATTGTATTTCTTTTTAACATGTGCCGCGAATGCTGTGAAAAACTCAGTAGCGCCCATGCCCAGCAATAAATCTGTCACCACATTTTGTAGAAATATAACCGGCGTGTTTAGATCTTTAAATGCCCTCATTTCAGCATCCACGAGTACTTGCATAATTTTGGTCATATCACCGGTTGAAGCGGCCAATCCACCAGTAAATGCCGAAATCATATGGCCTTTGGTAAAGTATTTTAGCGCACCAAATAACCCGTGTTCAGTCGCTGCGTTAGCGTATTTATGCGCGTAAGGCATGCAGGGATAGAATTTAAAATCACCATATTTATCTGAATTTTCTCTATAAAAGTCACAAATATCATTCATTTTTTCATGGGTGGTACACATAAATGTGTGAATCCCCATATCATAAACCTGATTTAATACATTAATAATTGAAGCACTTTCTTTAAATTTAATCGCTTTAGCGATACCTTTTTCTTCTGAGAGATGATCTATTCCAAAAAATTGATTATCGCCGAAAATTACTCTATCCATAATTTAACCTACCTGCTTTGCTACATCAAAAATTTCGGAAATAGTCAAATCTGTATTCAGCACAGATTTGAAAGAATTTATATTATCCGTTGTCCTTGATTCAATCGCCTGAATAAAATTATCTATTTGTGCTGAATACTCCTCGCCTCTTAAATAAAAGTTGACGGGTATCGAGTGATCTGTCAGGTAACTAACATTCCAGCCTTTTTCCAGGCTATCATCATCAACATCATTGTTAAGATAGACTCGCAATTCCTGAGCGTTAACAACAATTTTCCCTGCATCTCCCATAATTGTCGCGCTGGTCACCATCTTCCGGTAGGTCTCATCAGACCAGTTGACAGTCAATCTACCGGTCAGATTTCCCGGGTAAAGAAAATCGACAAACACAGCGTCTTCAGTTCCAGTGGAGTAGATTTTTTGTAAGATGGCATTTTCAACTTTAGATGATTTGCCAACGAAAAATTCCATCAAATTGATAACATGTGCTGAATAATCATATAAACATCCACCACCTTCAGATTTTTGAGTACGCCATGATTCCTTTTGTTTTTTTGTTATAACAGGACCATAAGCTTCACCACGAATGTGATAAACATTGCCGATATACCCTTTATCGATACATTCTTTTGCACGGATAAAGGTTCCGATGAATCGATTATGATAACCAACTTGTGTTACCAGGTCTCTGCGTTCAGCCTCTTCGGTTACTTGCTGTGAATCTTTGGCGTCAAGACAAAATGGTTTTTCTACGAAAACGTGTAGATTATTTTCGAGTGAAATCTTTACCTGTTCTGCATGAAATTTTGTTGGCGTTGCAATAAAAACAGCATCAAGATTTTCCTTTTTAATCATCTGTTCAAATTTTGAATAGGTTTTTACACCCGAATACTTACTCAAACCCCAGGACATCATTTTAGATTTATCACAAATGGCGCAAAGATTTACACCTGGATGAGCTTTTAGAATCCCAAAATGTGAAATCCCCATTTTACCTAATCCTACAATTCCAACTTTTACCATTTAATTTTTATCCATGAATAGCTGTTTAGATTTAGAACTGAGCCCTTTTTTTGAGCTCCTCGACTGGTCTGGTAAACTACTGAAATAGCGCAATTTTTCCTGTTAACCATGTCACAACAAACTAAAGAGACAATCTCTGCCGAAGTCATACTCTATTGAATCAATTATTCAACTAACTTGAATAACTCCTCCAGTATCAAATTCCTGGCAACATTACCTTTATCAAGCAACTCCGTATTGGCAGCCTTTGCCTCACGGTTTTTTAAAATATATTCAACTTGATCTGAGTTTAGATCAGGTTCATGTTCAAGCAACCCTCTGAACATCATAAACTCGTCAACTTTTAGTAATTCATCCTGATACACCGAAATCGTGGGTATACCCAACAATGCGATCTCACGAGTCATGGTTCCACCAGCGCCAATAAATAAATTACAATCGAAAACAATTTCTTCCAAAGAGAGCGGTTGAGCCTGCACTGTTATGCCACTAAACTCTTGCTGAAGATAATGCTTAGCCTGTTCGCCGCCACGGGGTAAGATAATTATATCATTGTCATTTTTCAGATTCTGAATTAATGGATCGAGAAAATTTAAATCTCCTTTGTAATATTGTGCAACCCATGGCTCTGGTCGAATATAAATTTTTCGCTTTGATGAACTTCTGTGTTTGCGTTTGAAGGTATTGGCAGAGAGATAAATACCCTCTTTTACTCCCGGGTAACGAATTACCTTACTGGCTTTCCCAAACTGTTTACTGACCAGATCCTGAGTTAAAAATTCAGGCACAAGGATTTTAGTGGCGAATATAAAAGAGGGAATATTGCCTTTCGCATGTTCATTATCATTCATATAAATGGATGGAATGCCCAGCATTTTTGCAACCAGAGGAGAATGGAAGGAGCTTTGTGAAATGGCAACGTCCGGTTTTTTCTTTCTCAGAAAATACCACAGTTGCAAGACCCTAACTGGGTAACCATATATCTTGGCTAGTAATTTTTTTCCATAATGCTTGCCTACAATGGTGTAGTCAAAACCTACCAGATCTAGCATCTCTACCGTATTTGCCAATGGACGACAGGTAATTATTATCTCATGATCAGAACTCAACTGTTTGATAATTGGATAAAAAAGGTTGATGTGGGGCGAGTTTGATAAATCGAACCAAATTTTCATGTTACATCCATTGTGTTGTCGCTAGCGAATTCTATATTTCGTGCATTATAAAAAGCAAACGCGTAATAACACCAGGCTTTGGTCCATCGTATATAATCGTTATTATTGGAGTACCATCTGGTCTTTTGATATCTAAAACGGTTTTGTGAATCTATGTACATATTTCCCAAAGCCCACTCTATTATTTTTTTCATCAACAACTGATCGGAAGGCTGTCTGGAAATTTTTAAAAAAGTAATTAGCGCCTGAGCTACAGAATGCATATCGTATGGATAGGGATTATTATTGTAGTACTTACAGGTTCCATCCTTTAAAAAAAAAGTATTCCTGTAATAGTCGAGCCCCTTAGATATAACAGAATCAAACTCATCGACATCCAGTTCACGTTTGATGATATCCAACGCCTCAAGATTATATCCGGTATGAAATCCATCAATGAACTGGTGGTGTCCTCTGGTCCCATATACCCAACTTCCATCATTTGATTGAGCAAAAGCAGATATCCTGGCGGCAGTCAATGAAATTTTGGCTAATTCCGGGTCATTTTTTTTATTGGCGACAAACGCTATCCAGGCTGCTCCCCAGAGATTTGCATTATGAACAAGTACCTGCTCACCCGGAATATAGCCGAAGACCCTGTTACCATCTTTTTCAATCAACAAAGTATTGACTATAAAATTGGCAGAATCCAGGGCTGCGTCGCAAAATCTATCAGCCCCACAGATCTCTCCTAACTGGTAGAGCGCCCTGCTTACATAAATTGTGGAGATAATATTTGGTGTGGTTTTTGGAACAAAGAACGCTTTTGATTCCCAGTCAAAATGATAAGACCAACACGAGTGTTTCCATTTTGTTTTATCGCATGTTTGATCCAGCAGCCAGTCGCCAAGCTGAATTGCCTGCTCCAGATAGTGGTTTTCAGACGTTCGCCTATAGTCTTCAAGCAAGCCTAAAATAAACAGTGCGATGCCTTTGGCATTGCGTTTTTTTGGGATTAACAGCAGAGGCCTTAAATTGAAAGGAAATCGTTTATGAAACTGAATCCACGCCAACCTGAGAAATCTGCTCCGGTAGAAAACCAGCGGCTTGAATAATTTACTATTGAGTCCATCAAAAGGATCATACCCGGTAAAATTACTTTTTATAGCGCTTTCTAGAAGCCCTTCATTAATTTCTAATAGATCTTTAATACGATTTCCCCTGTCTACCAATTTAACCTTGAAACTACACTTTCTATCACTGACCAATATCTACCTGCCAATTGTCAGTAGAAAGTTTTTAAAATCTCAGCCCCCATTTCCAGATTTGCATAATACCGACAAAAAATGGATGGCTGGAATCTTTTAAACTTTGATTTTTTTCGCTCTGCTGAAAATAAACCCGACCCTTTTTTCGCAACCGATTTCCGGTAACAATGTGGCCGACATCAAAAGATTCTCTTTTTTTGATTTGCTGTTTCGTTTGCTTTAGATCCAGACCGCAAAAAGCTTCAATACTTTTTAGAGAGTCGACAGGATTAGCCTGTAACTCTTCGTAGCGCATTTGCATCACGTTTTTGCCTAGAATCCAGCAGGCTAAACGCAATGAAGTGAGGGTAACCAGGTAATAGATTAAAGTTACCAGAGGCGACTTTGGTCGTTGTTCATCCTTATTTGGCTTCTGAAACGATTTCATCAAACCAATCGGAGAACGGGTGAGACAAATAACGGATAGATTACCTTTTAAAAACCGCTTTAATGCTATCGCACGTCCTGAGAATTTCGATGAATCCAGAATGATCTGGCAACCACTGGTTCGCTCAATGGCCAAAAGTAAGGCTTGATTGAATTTTTGATATGCGAGTAAATCTTTTTTTGACATCAGACCGAACAACTGCTGAATAAAGCCGGTATGCCAGTCTACTTTTTGAAGCAGACACTCAAATTCTTTTAATTCTGATTCAGAAAGCCCCAGTCGATCTTTTACTGGACCCCAGATACTGCATCTGGAACTGGATTGTTGGCAGGAACAGGGTTTATCCTCAATAAAACCATCTTCTATCAGGTTGGTAATTTCACCGGCACCAAATACATTTTCAGCCTCTGCCAGCAATATTTCCAGGATCGTTGAACCGCTTCTGGCGGTACCCATGATATAAATCACCCGATGTTGTAACGCCATTAGTCCCTTCCCTGGAGTGAACTGGCCTCAAGCCAATTCCCATACGTAGAAAATTGTATATTTTTAGATTCAGCCCAACGTAAGTAAGCCTGGAGAGATTGCTCAGAAGCCGATGTAAAATTTTTGGTATGCGCAATGGCAACTAATGGTATGGGTAAGTTGAAATGTTGATTCTTTTCCAGCCACTGCTGAGATATTTCAATCAGAATATCAGCAGGCATAGTAGAAAAATCTAGCATCACCTGTCCCAGACGTAATAACTTTTGAAGCTTGTCTTTTACTGCCTGCAATTGGCCATCCGGTCTCTGGTAACTGCCGTAACATCCCGATGCCATACCGCCATTGAGTTGGCTACGAACTGCCTTTATTGCCTGAAAATGTCTCAATCGTCCAATTTTTCCCGTCAAAATGGGCAATTCCCAGGTTCCAGTTTCGGATGATTTACAAACATTTTTTTCTGCACGCCAAAAGGGTTTATCTGGTGTTGTTCGAAAATCACTCCATTGACCTGGTGTAGAGTTCCTGATTCCAGGCGCTACGGTAGAATCAATTTTGAAATCATTTGCCATCATAGCCTGCAGTACTTTCTCTGAAGGCTGAATACACCAGCCGCCAGCACGAAAAGTGTGACAGTTATAGTCCTTATTTACGCTATGTACGAGTTCTTCCAGCCACTGTTTTCCAAGTCGAAAAAGAGAATCAATTTCATTAGAATTCAGATCTCCGATACGCCAACGAAACATATCAAGCTTCCAGCCATCAGTTTTTCGAAATTCGGCATCCTGCCATTGTGGATGGAGGTGTAACTGGGCATCATGTTGGCGCTCGATGGCATCAAGCAATTGTAGTCTGATTTGTTCGCCACCCGCCCTGGTTTCAGGTTCCTGTTCAAGCGCTATAAATTCAAGTACTTCTACAAAAAACGTCACTGGTGCATTGAATTGTTCAGCAATATTCATCATTTTTCTGGCAGGTTCTAATACACAACATTCAACCTCACCAGAACCATTTCCAAATATTTCGTAATCGACCGTTAATATCAGGTGTGCAGAATGCGTCATTTATTTACAATTTCTGAAAATGTGTTTTTCAAATCCTGTCCAATTTTCTTTGCCGTAAAATTGTCCAGCACCCACTGCCTGGCAGCGTTCCCCATTTTTTCCCGTATTTCGGCTGATTGGAGCGAATCGATCGCACTGGCAATCTTCTCCGGATCTGCACCATCCACCAATATGCCAGCTTTATTTGCAGGAACCAGATCTGGAATAGGACCCCAGTTCAAAGCGACGATGGTTAAGCCATTTGCCATTGCTTCTAATATATTCATCGGCATTGCATCCATCTGCGTAGGATGGCAAAGAATATCGGATTCATCGATTAGTTTTTGTTTATCTTCGCCAGCAACCCAGCCTAAAAATGAGACCTTATCCTGTTGTTTCAATTGCTTTACTCTGTTTTTTAACGTCTCCAGCAATTTTCCAGTACCAGCGATATTAATGTTAACTTCATCCTTTATAAAAGGTACGGATTCCACAACAAGATCTGCACCTTTCCCCAGTACAATTCTGGCCATGACTAGCACTTTCATAGTGGAATCATTGTGACGATTCAGAGTTGAATCCCTGGCTATACTTTCCCACGCAAGTGGCAGCGGATTTGATATAACGTCTAGTGGCTTTTTTATTCCAAGTTGCTGATAAGTTGTTTTCCACCAGGGTGTCAACACAAATAGATGGTGCACCCCAACTAATGCCAGCTTATATAGTTGCTTTTTTATCGGTGAATTCAGGTAAGCGATGGTTTCAGGTGAGTGAATTTGCATTACAGTCCAGGCCCCTGCCAACCGGGCTACCAGCGTGACTATGCCTTCCCTGAAAAGAGACACATCAGAACCGGCATGTGAATAAAGAATGCAGTCGGTATAATTTTGCTTTGATCTTACAATCGATTTTACAATTTTTGGTAATCTCTTTAGAAAAAGGAGATATTTACCGAAAACACTGTTCGGATTATAGGTAGGTATTGATTCATATGATATTTCAGCACTTTCGAGTGCCGCGAGATAACCGGGTAGTGCGAAACCTATGCCACCCTTTCTACTCGACGGATCAGTGCCAGTTACAATTACATGAAATGATTTTGTTTCTAAGTTCATTAGCGTTGTATTCTATTAAGTGTGCAGGTAACAATATCGGCATCATGACAAGAATTTTGATGAAACGGTTCGAACTATCGGTCCTGGAACAATACGTATTATCGTTGAAACAAGTAGGAAGATAATAAATAAACTACAGAATCCGATTGCTGCCGAGATTAGCAAGGAATCCGAGCCAAGCAAATCTACACTGTATCTAGCAATGAATGCGGAGATAATGCTGACCAGTAAGATTTTCGCCAGACTACGAAAGTCATACAGGCTGAGTATGGGAATATCGAGATGGTTTGCGCCCTTTTTTATCTCAAGATATCGTGAAAGGTAAACTGCGGTAGTACTGCCGATGGCGCCACCTGGAAGGCCAAACATTTGAATTCCGAAATAACTCAGCAGCAGAACTAGTGGTATCATAAAAAAATTGATTTTCAAAGCAGCTTTACCGAGGCCGGACACCCGCATCAGCAGAGTGCTTTCCATTACCATGGGGATAACACCAAGCATATAAACACGCATCACAAAAGCGGCATCTACATACTGGCTGGTATAGACTATCGATATAATTTCTTCTGCAAACACCCATAAAAAAACAGCCAGGGGATAGATAATAAATGCGACAGAGGATGTCGCCTTCCGGTTTAAGCTGGCGATGCCCTTTTTATCCTGATTCTGTTCGAGTTTACTGATATTAGGGAAGGTGACCAAAAAAACCGACCTTCGGATCAATCCAAAAATCGGGGTAGCAACTGAACCCAGGGAGAAAGCAGCAAATTCACGGGTCATAAATAACGCAGCAACCATCCATATTTCAAGCTGAATACGTGCAAAGTAAAGAGCATTTGATACGCCGAAAGACCAGGAATAGCTGAGCAGTCTGTAAATTATATTTCTGGATATTACACGGCGTACATCGTGAAATTTCAGGATATAAAAAAATAGAAGTGATAGCTTAAAAAGCACCAGCGCGATCATTACATACAGGATGGCTTCCAGCGAGCCTGTTAGCCATGCAGTGAAGGAGATTGAAATCACCCGGGTAAGTGCAAATGTAAGAATGAAAACCGCCTGCAAACCTGGTCTGCCATCACCAACCGGCAACAAATCGAGCATATTCGCGATCACCCAGAAAAAAATAATCGCTGAAAAAAACCAGTCAGGGCCATTAATGGTCAGCCACTCAAGTGGTAAAAGGGGATACCAGGGATTAACGACCAGGGATGCAATAGAAGCCGATGCCGTCAGAATTATGAGTGCGCCTACGATGTAAGAAGCTCTATCAGAATAGTTTTTTTCTCGTGGTAAAAAATAGGAAAGGCTGTCAGGGATTTGCAAAGGAGCAAAGACTAACAGTGTAGAAACCACTAGCCATACCATACGATAACCAGCAAAATCATCCGGCAGTAAGACCCGCGTTAAAACGATGGGTAACAAAAATTGGGCGAGGTAGCTGAAAGCATTTGCGGAGCCTACGCTGATGACATCTTTGCGTATCGATTTTTGACTCATGTATGCTTTACACCCAAATCTGAAAGCTCATCTTCAAATTGCTCAAGCATCAGCTTCTCCGAAAAATGACTAACCACCTGCTTCCTGGATATTTGCCCGAATTGCCGGCATTTTTCCGGATCAGACAACTTTTCCAGTGCTTCAGTTAAACGTAAAATATCGCCAACCGGAAATAGATAACCATTGATATCATCTGACACCTGCTCTTTCGCTCCACCGATATCGGACATCAACATTGGTTTGCCCAGACTCATGGATTCTAGTGCAGAAATTGAAAATGTTTCTCCATGGGACACAAGCGTCATCACATCACAAACAGAAATCAAAGGCCGAACATCCTCCATAAATCCAGATATCCTGATATCCTGCTCCAACGTCAGATCTTTAATTTGCCTCTCGATTTTTTCACGTTCTGCACCTTCTCCTATAATCAGGCAGTGGGCTAAAACACCTTTCTTTCTAAGGGCAGCTATGGCCTGTATTAAATCCCGATGGGCCTTTTCAGGTCGCAACGCGGCACAAATGCCGATTACGTAGTCTTTTTCGTTAAAACCATATTTCCGTCTGATAGCAAGTTTATCTTCGTCTGACCAGTTGTCATGAAAATAATCTGTGTCTATCCCGTTATAAATAACCAGATTTTGCTGGCCTTTCAATCCCTGCTTTTCCCACAGGTCTTTCTGCGCCTGGCAAACATATACCAGTTTATGTTGAATCTTGAACAATGGTTTCAGAATTTTCAGTCTCAGTTTGTCCTTTAAAGTCTGCATTATCGTACTATGGAAGACTTCCATCATGGCCGGTTGTTTAATTGAAAATTTGCGAGCCAGGTAGCTGAAAATTAGCGGATATTCATTGGTACAAACGATGACATCGATATCTAACTCATCGATATATTTCGCAATAGTTCTGGCTGCGCGAAAATCTATTTTTGAACGAACCCCGGCATGAAAGAGCAGCGTCAACCTTTGTTGATTTAACTGGGGTAATAGTGTTGTTTTATCTTTTAAATAACCCAGTGATAAATTAAATTTTTCAGTGCTCAGGCCATTGAGCAGGCTGACAACATGCTTTTCTCCGCCACCAAAAGTTAACGAGTTGAGTAAAAAAAGAACATTCACTTTCCTGTTTTGCATTCAAGTAGTTCTTTTTAAATGACTCATTAAAAGCAGATTGATATCGTCTGAGTGACTTTCCTCATGAATCGTCCTGTTTTTATAAACTTTGCGGCAATCATCGGCCTTATGGACATAGTCCGTCCTTAAAATTCTGATCTGAAAGCCAAAGCGGATCAGAATTTGGGCAGCCAAGGGGAACTGAATCCTTTTTTCGTCGCCAATTCGCCCTTTATCTTTAACTGCTAAAAACCAAAGATTACCAAGACCAAAAAAGCCGATTAACGCCAGATCACTTTCCATTGCTTTTAAATTTATTTTCACTTGTTTCCGCGTTTATCAATACTACTTTCCGTATCATTTGCATGGATGTGAATCACCACTATCAATGCAATGACCGGGATTAACATCATCAGCTCTTCATGCGGAAAGAATTTTGCTCCAACTATAGCGGCGACTAAATAAGCAGTCACAGAACTGATTAGCGATAAACAGGTAACATTATTATAGCGACGACTAAATCGGACTGCTTTTCTAAATTTTGACAGGCTCAGAAGAAAGACAGGAATAAAAGCAATTAACCCTGAGTCTATAATCAAATCAAGATAGGCATTATGCACGTGGCCAGACTGGTAAAAATTTGGCACATAGATATAGGAATCGGATAAAACCATACCATACAGTCCATAGCCAAAAATCAGTTTATCCGGTCTGTCAATCAACTCGATTATCATCGGAATCCACATATTATCGAGCCTTCCTGACGTAATTTGACTCACATCGCCAGACTCCAGGCCACGAGAAAAAAGTAAAATCAGCTGATCACCCAGAAGTGCTACTACTCCACCTATTAACAGGAGTGCAATAATTGTCTCAAAGCCAACTCTACGGATAAAATACAGATAAATAAAAATGCCGAATACCCCACCCCCTATTGCCCCTCTTGATTGGGTTAATAAAAGCCCGAGAAACAGAATAATGAAAACCAGGCTCCAGGCTTTCCCTCTGCCCATAGCCCGATTCAGCGCAATGGGCAGGGAAATCATCAATATCGTACCTACGGTATTGTAATGAAGGCCAAATACCACGGAAAAATTTTCTTTGATCAATTTCCGACTACCTCCACTTAGAACAACATCCATTGAATTTAAGACTGCAAAAATGCCAACTACCAAAAATGAAAGCAGAAGAACATCAACAACTTTTTCAGCTTCTTTACTACTTTTAATGTGGTTGATCATGTACAAAAATATAGATGATATTAACAAGTGCTTAAGCCAGTGAGACCAAATAAACTGTAACGAAGACGTTGGGTATGCATGTGGACGCCGCATATATAAAACATCAAAATTCTCAAAAGTTCTGAAAAATGCAACTGAGAAAATAACAACAAATAACAGATATAACATACTGGCTCTGAATCTGACCACACTAGTGTAGCTCAGAATCTCGCCACCTTTCAGTATCCATAAAATCAAAATGAGTAAAGAAAAGACATTTACCGGCCGGAATCCACCTATCACGCCAAGCATCTGAGAATTTACGAATGGCATTGAAAAAAGCATTAAACACAAAATTTTATGTCTTTGCATGACGCTGAATAAAGAGTCGTGATTCATAGCTAGATTGTAGACGATGACAATAAATGCGGGTGTTTAGGTCCAGATACCACGGGTATCGATAGTTACACATCCATGCAACTTCTCAGCGGGAATTTGCTTAAATTGTTTATGATCGACTAGCAACAATACAATGTCCGCTTTTTCCAGTGCCTGACTAATTTCGACTTTCTCAACCTGGCCGTCGAGAGATGAAGGTAACTGTTTTACGTTTGGTTCCACAACAAGTAATTGATGTATATTCTTGCTTGCAAGCTGCTCGACAATTTCAACTGCTGGGCTTTCTCTCAAATCATCGATATCTGCTTTAAATGCAAGACCAAAACAGGCTACGACTGGCGCTTTAAATCGATCTGAGGCAGTTACAACTTTCTCGACAACATAATGAGGCTTGCTATCATTTACTTCTCGAGCAGTCCTGATAATTTTTGCATTATCCGGATCAGAACTGACAATGAACCATGGATCTACAGCAATGCAATGTCCGCCCACTCCAGGCCCGGGGTTCAGTATATTTACTCTGGGATGACGATTTGACAGTTTAATCAGTTCCCAGACATTGATCTGTAATGTATCGCAAATTATAGAAAGTTCATTAGCGAAAGCAATATTGACATCTCGAAAAGAGTTTTCGGTTAATTTTGCCATTTCAGCCGTTCTTGCATTTGTCCTGAGGCAGTCTCCCTTGATAAAAATTTCATACAGTTCAACTGCCTTGCTTGCACACAGCTCGCTTAGCCCACCGATTACACGATCATTTGAAACCAACTCCTGCAGTACATAACCAGGCAGTACTCGCTCAGGGCAGTAAGCCATATTGATATCAATAGCATGATTACTATTTAATGGGAAATTAAGGTCAGGCCTGGCTTCAGCCAGCCAGCCAGCCAGTTTTTCTGTTGCTCCAACAGGTGAGGTCGATTCAAGCACCACCAGATTACCTTTTTCCAGGACTGGCGCTATGGCGTTTGCTGCTGCTTTAATATAGGACAGGTCAGGTTGGTAATTTTCTCTGAAAGGAGTAGGAACGGCAATCATGAATGCATCAGCAGCTTCAGGCACCGTAGTTGCTTTTAATTTACCAGTCTGAACAACACTTCTTACCACTATATCCAAATCTGGTTCTACAATGTGGATTTCACCTTTGTTAATCGTATCTACCGCATTTTGGCTAACATCAACACCAATGACATCCACACCCCTTGAGGCAATAATTGCGGCTGTAGGAAGGCCGATATAACCTAGTCCGATAACAGAAATTTTATTAAAGCCCATGTTTTTCCTTAATATCAAAAAGTAGTAATAGTTAATAAAATGAAATTTGCAGAAATCTACTAGATTTATTTAGATTATGTTGGATGCGTTTAACATAAATGGATCTTTTTAAATACATGGTAATTTTATGATTTTAAAAATTCATTTAGAGCGGCAATAATTCTTTTACACGCCAGTCCGTCTCCATAGGGATTTATTGCTCTAGACATGGTCTGGTAGCTTTCTGCATTTTGCATCAGTTCATCAATTTCGGATGTTATAATTGACACATCTGTTCCGACCAGTTTTACGGTTCCAGCATCGACCGCCTCGGGTCTTTCTGTCGTTGTTCGCATTACCAACACGGGTTTTCCCAGCGAAGGAGCTTCTTCCTGTATACCACCAGAATCAGTGAGTATCAAATAGGCCTGATTCATCAGGTAGACAAAGGGTAAGTAATCTAAGGGTTCAATAAGATGGATGTTTTCTATTCCAGATAACAATCTATTCACGGGTTCCCGAACATTAGGATTGAGGTGAACCGGGTAAACAATCTGGCAGTCTGGATATTTCAGGGCTACAGCTCTTAATGACTTACAGATATTTTCAAATCCACTACCAAACGATTCCCTTCTGTGCCCCGTGACCAGTATCAAACGTTTACTGGAATCGAGGAATGGAAAATACTCCGATAGTTTAAGTGATTCCTCCTGTGATTCATCAAGCTTTGCGACTACCCAGTGCAAAGCATCGATAACTGTGTTACCAGTAACTTCTATCCGAGCAGAATCAACATTTTCATCTAGAAGATTTTGTCTGGATAATTTGGTAGGAGCAAAATGAAGCGTCGTCAGGACGCTGGTTAATTTTCTGTTAGCTTCTTCAGGCCAGGGAGAATAAAGATTTCCAGTTCTTAATCCTGCCTCTACATGGCCAACCGGAATCTGCTCATAAAATGCTGCCAGAGTGCTGGCAAAGGTAGTTGTCGTGTCTCCATGAACCAGTAGGATGTCGGGTTTAAATTCTCGAATTACATTTTTTATGTTTTTTAAAATTGCTGAAGTAATATCAAAAAGATCCTGGCCTGGCTTCATGATATTTAAATCATATTCAGGCGCTATTTCGAATAACTCGAGCACCTGATCAAGCATTTCTCGATGCTGTGCGGTCACGCAGACCCTGCTATCCCAAGTCTCTTTTTCGAGTAACTTAACTAGAGGTGCCATTTTTATCGCTTCTGGCCTGGTGCCAAATACGGTTAGTATTTTTTTTCTTTGCATAAAATACTGATTCTATTAGTAATTATTTAGGAGTTTTTCTCATCAACACTAAAGATAAGAATGAAAGATACCAATCAATGATTGCCTAATTCATCCAGTCCCAAGCTGTTTTGATGATCTCTTTCATATCAGTGTATACAGGTTTCCAGTTTAATTCTTTTTGAGCAAGTCGACTGTCTGCGACCAGTGTATCTGGATCCCCAGGACGTCGACCAACTATTTCACTCGGGATAGGTTCTCCTACAACTGCCTCCGCAGCATTTAATATATCAAGAACACTATAACCTTTACTATTCCCCAGATTAAACTGGAATGCACCAGTATTGGTACCAAGATAACTTAGAGCTTTCAAGTGAGCATTACATAAATCCTCAACATGAATATAGTCACGTACACAGGTTCCATCATGCGTATTATAGTCATTACCAAATAATTTTATTGGTCCTATAGATCTATTCGCTGCTTTTAGTACATTAGGGATAAGATGCGTTTCCGGGTCATGTCGCTCGCCAAGTTCTCCTTCTGAGTCTGCACCTGCAGCGTTAAAATAACGTAGGCTAACCGAATTTAAACTATAGGCTGTGGCGAAATCTTCCAACATTAATTCAACAATAAGTTTACTTTTACCGTAAGGGTTGATGGGTTTCTTTTCAGCTAATTCACTAATTAACTCAGTATTGGGTTGACCATAAACAGCAGCAGAGGATGAAAATATAAACTTTTTGACATTGTGTTTATTCATTTCCTGTAATAAATTTAATGTTCCGCATACATTATTACGAAAATATTTATCAGGATTTAACATTGATTCACCCACCAAAGAGCAGGCAGAAAAATGCATGACACTATCAAATCTGTATGATTGAAATAGCTGAGTTAGGTCATGACTATTATTCAAATCCCCTTCTATAAACCTGCCATATTTGACAGCGTTTCTATGTCCGGTAGATAAATTATCAAGAGTTGTTACCTCAATACCATTGCTGTGCAACATTTTAACCATGTGTGATCCTATGTAACCAGCACCTCCAGTCACTAAAACATGTTTATACATTTCTTGACGCACTCTTTAAAATCAATAATTTAGATGTTGTTTGATCCAAAATTTTTGGAATAGCCATATAAGGTCTTTAGTGCATCAGCTGACGCAAGATAAAATATTTTGTTATGGATACGAGATGAGCAGTTTGCTAACAATAAAAATTTAACTAAACAAATTGGTAATATGGCCTTGGAGTTTAGTTTTTTCAATTGAAAAAACTAAACTCCAATCTAGAGAACCCGGTGTAAGTAATATGTCAGTCTAAAAATTACTATAGATTCACTATTCAGTGAAGTTTATTGTAATCACTTGATTCCGGTAATGACTTGTTTTTCTGCCAGGTTGCTGATTTTACGGCATATGGTGACGAACTTTTACCAATTTGAACAACATCTTTTGTCCGGACTATGGTTCTAAAATCTTTACTCTGAACGGAGGATTCGCTTTGCATTTTATCTAACCCTTGTTTTCCAATCAATTGGTATATTGAACTCATCGTCTCAACTAATGAAACCTTGGCCTGCCAACCCAGGTGTTTTTTACACTTCTCGCCAGAAAGTGTCTTATCAGTTTGATCATTGTTCTCAACTTGAAATGGGTCTTCCTGTTCAATATGAAAAATCCTTCTAGCTGTATCAAAAATATCATGAATACTGTAACCACCGTTAGAGCCTAGATTAAAAACATGTGCTCCAGGCGAATCGTGTAAATACTCCATAGCACGTAGATGCGCCTGACAAACATCATGTACATGAAGGTAATCTGCTTTTCCACGCCCGTAAAACTCTGATAGATGGTCTTTATTATATACTGTAATGTTTAAAGCCTGGATGAGATCCACAAGCTCACTGTTTTTCAACTCCAGCCAATAATGTAATTTCTCATCGGCACTAACACCTTCAGCATGAAAGAACCTCATGCTTGCTGAGTTGAGGCCGTAACTTTGGTTAAAATCAATCAGCATTCTTTCGATTGTAATAACACTCATTTCGAAAGCATTACTAGCAACGATGGGGAATGATTCGTTGATCAAGGACTGACATGATTGCTGATAGATATCGGCTGATGAAGCGTATACGATATTTTTAACATGAACTTGCCGCATTTGCGTCAACAGGTTTAGAGTGCCAACGACGTTATTTTTGTAAATATATGCAGAATCTTCTTTAACACGGCTGACTGGATTCCGATTATTTGTCGAATAATTTGCAAAATGGAATACCACGTCAAAATGATAACGACTAAATAACAGGTATAGCTCTTTTTCATTGAGCAAGTTACCTGTTACAAGTTTGACTCGTGGATTGAAATAATCCTTTCTATTCGATAAAGAGAAATTATCGAATACTACAACTCTATGTCCAGCTTCTGATAGCATCTTGGTCATATGAGAACCAATGTACCCTGCCCCTCCACAAACTAAAACGTCCATATTTATTCCCTCATTTAATCTAGACTCGTCTTAATGGTGAGGTATTATATTCATGTGACAAAACCGTTATTTGATGCACTTCAAAGTTTAGATAACTCACTTGAAATCGGTCACAAATCTGCCAGGCAAATTAGGTACACACCCAATACCATGATAGATTTGCAAACCCAATTTCACAAACCAGATAATCGTGCGACTACATATTGGAAGGTATACGACCTTATGAGGGGAGGGCTTCACTCTACTCAACTATTAATAAAATTTATTGACACGATTATTATCGTATCTTTAATGTACTTAATAACTTATGCCTATAAACCTGAAATTTGGAATGATACTTATTTTTTGTACGCAATTATTGCGGCTTTGCTTTATACATTCCTCTCTGAAATAACAAACTCTCATCTTGGTCAACATAGTGCTGCACTGAAATCGGAGTTTTTTATCACTTCTCTAGTATGGTTTTTTTGTGTTTTACTAACTGTTTTCTTCCAGTTTCTTGCTAAAGACCATTTTATATCACGAATTGTCCTAATTACATGGACTCTTCTCGCTCCTGTAATAATTATAGGTTGGCGATACCTAGCACGTAGAATTGTTCGTGCTCAATTAAATCAGTCAAAAACAAGGTCTCTCGCAGTCATAGCAGGAGCGGGCATGAACGTTAGGCCAGTGAGATTAGCATTGAGGCAAAATCCCTGGCAAGGATATCAGTACACCGGGATATATGAAGACCGGATTTCCGAATCCCGTCACGATAAGAATAAAGACCTTTTCGATGATTTGTTAGGTGACTTTAATCAACTCATTGAAGATGCAAAAAATAAAAAATTTGATGCCGTCTTCATCGTCTTACCAATGGAAGCTCAGGTTAGAATTATGACGATCATAGATAAACTCGCTAATACAACGGTTTCAGCTTATATTGTTCCTGACAGTTTTCTAAATGATTTAATACATTCTGAATGGCAGACTTTTGCTGGCATGCCAGTAATCAGTATTTATGATACGCCCTACTGGGGATTTAGAAGCTGGGTGAAAAAAATTGAAGACATGGTGTTAGCCAGC
>Ga0256847_1000306_pt1 | contig 32635 bp, 26 predicted proteins | sample TeddybearmetaG_FD_189099 | JGI IMG/M metagenome (GOLD analysis project Ga0256847, IMG submission 189099) | Hydrothermal vent microbial communities from East Pacific Rise, Pacific Ocean - Teddybear | ecosystem: Environmental > Aquatic > Marine > Hydrothermal vents | place: Pacific Ocean: East...
CCACATCAACCAATAGCCTATCACCAATATCAAAGCCTTCAAGCTCATTAATTAAGCTAAATCGATCAATATCTATGAATAATAAAGCTCCATTTTGATGTAGCATGTTACTTCGCTTAAGAATCAAACGTAATTGGCGTTCAAAATTTTGCCGGTTTAACAGACTTGTCAGTTCATCATGTACAACTAAATATTTCAATTTAGCATCTACAATTTTCCTTTCAGCCAACTCATTAATTAGCCTCTCTTCCTGCTTATGCAGGAGAAAACGCTCATGTCTCATTATCAACTGAAAAGAAATAACAAGCAGTAACTCTGAAAAATTTACTGGCTGGCTCATGAAATGAATCAGGTTGTTTACATGATAATTATCGTTTTGTGCATAAATTAAACCATTTTTATTACTCGAATTAAAAACAATAAACGGAATATCGTAACCGTCCTCATTTTTTGATAATGTCAGACACATCTCGTTGACTTGGCATTGAGGTAATTCTTCATTCACAATGATCAAACCAATTTGTTCGGGCTCATTGTAAAGAGGTCTCAAAATCTCATAGATTTTGCAGCCGTCTTCTGCAATTTTAATATTGACCAGCCCTTGCTCACTCAGGTACAAACTGATTTCTGCTGCTATCCGTTTATCATGTTCCCCAATAATTATAATTTTTTCTTTTACATCTTCACCAATAATCATATAGCCAACCAAGCTTACATTACATTGTTTTATTCAAAAAAACATTTTGACGAAAAGAACAGCCTTGTAGTTACATATAATAACGTCTACAGTTAAATACATCAGTAATAATCTAGAATTGCCATATAACTATAGACTTTTTATTAATTTTTGGTAGCTATGCATCATATTTCAGCAGAAGAATTATCAATTTCCGATCTATTTAAAGGCGATTTTCATCTTGCATCGCCTCCCAATATCTACTTTGAATTAAAAAAGATATTGGATAACCCTCACAAATCATTAATTGATGCCGCATGGGTCATCGAAAAAGATCCTGCATTATCTATAAGACTATTAAAAATTGTTAATAGCGCTTATTATGGCTTTCCCTCAAAAATAGTTTCAATTGACAGAGCAATATCAATCATAGGTATTACAGAAATACAAATACTAACCCTCAGCACCATAGTCATTGACCGGTTTTCAGATTTACCTGGAGATCTAATGTCTATGCATGATTTTTGGGCAACAAGCCTACGCTGCGCATTAATTGCACATAATATTGATCAACATTTGGATAACGACTTTGCTGATGCCGCTTTTATTTGTGGCCTACTGCATAACATAGGTCAACTGGTTTTTTTCCGTCGTATTCCAGAATTAGCCAAAGAAGTCAGCTTGATAGTCCAGGCACTGGACAACCCAACAGATGTTGATGAAATCAATATTGAGCGTAGTATCATCGGCTTTGATCATTATAAAGCAGGTGCCGAACTAACAAAGCTGTGGAAATTACCCTCTATTATTACTGAAAGTTTAAGATTACACCCATACCCAGATAACACCGAAACTTACCACAAAATTGCATCCATCATACGATTGGCAGATAGTTACAGTAAAATTGACTTAGCCTATTATGACACAGTGGTAACTGGTTTAGAGATTTCACCAACAGATTTGAGTACTATCATCGACAAATCCTATGATGAATTTGAAGAGATTTTTAAAGTTTTTTACCCGGAATAAATAGAAAACAGAAACACTATCCTCCTAAGGTGTTCCTTATACTTCCAATACTATTTTCCCCATGGCATGGCCCTGTTCTATTTTATTGTGCGCCAAAACCGCCTGTTGCAATAAAAAAACATCTGAAATATGTACTTTTAAAACACCTTCATCTACCCATTTAGCACAACACTTCAGAATATCCACATGATGATCTCTTGCACTATCTAATCCCTTAAGTATTGGCGTTAACATAAGCTCGAAACCCAGCAAAAGGTTTCTCATTCTGGCTTCAGCTAAAAGTGGGGTACCAGGATCCAGCAAAGTTATTAATCTACCGAAATAAGCTGTTGCTAAAATGCTGTCTTTAAACACATCCCCCCCTACAGTATCAAGCACTAGATTTGCACCCTTGCCTTCAGTAAGATGATTAACCTTATCAATAAAACCGTTCTCTGAATAAATAATCGTATGATCTGCACCTAAAGAACTTGCAAATGCAGATTTTTCTTCCGAACTCACTGTAGCAATCACCTTAGCGCCTTTCAATTTTGCTAACTGTATAGCGACATGCCCAACCCCACCTGCACCGGCATGAATCAATACTGTTTGCCCGGCTTGTAAGTCACCTTTATCAAATAGAGCTCCCCATGCCGTAATTAAAATCAATGGCATGGCTGCCGCTTCAATGAAAGTAGTGTTTTTGGGCTTTAATGCTATCCAGCGACTATCAATTACAGTGTATTCGGCATAACACCCCTGTTCTTTTCCTAATCCACCATGACAGAACCAGACTTCATCACCTACGTGATATTCATTGACCGCATCGCCAACAGAAACAATTTCTCCAGTTCCATCACAACCTAGGACAACGGGTAAAGGATTCTGATAGAAGGTGCCATTTTTACGTATTTTGGTATCAATGGGATTGATACCTGCAGCCATTATCTTTATTTTTACATGACTGGGTTTAGTTATTTCGGGTTCTGCAATGTCAGAATATTGCAATACATCTGATGCCCCTTTAGCTGTCATTAAAATAGCTTTCATTTATCTAAGTCCATTGTTCACGGTAATTAAGGTAATTGTTCTGTTTAATCAATTTTAAATTATTTTCTGTATCAATTTTATAAATATCAGGTAAATTATAGCCATTAAATCGATTAGCTTTTATCAGACTATAAGCCCCAACATTTGGAAAAACTAGCCTATCACCTAACTTGGGCATACTTTCAAACTGATATTCACCAAATAAGTCGCCAGCTAAACAGCTTGATCCTACCAAAAGACATGAATACTTACCCACCGCATTTGCTTCCAGCAATTCTGGCTTTCTCTGATATTCAAAAACTTCAGGATTGTGATTGACCGATGTGTCTAATACTGCAATTGTTTTCCCGTCACTGGTAAAACAATCTATCACGGATGTTACCAGATAACCCGCATCGCCAACTATGGCCTTACCTGGTTCAATATATACATCAAGGTCGTATGCTACTTTTAATTGTTTAACCAAATCAATAAAAGGTTGATGGTTCTGTATTTGACTATAAAGATAACCTCCACCCAAATTCAACCATTTCAATTGGGACAGTTTATCTCCCAGTTTATGTTTGAGCAGGGCAACAGTCTCTACCAAGGGTAAATAATCCGTAGTAGAAAAAACAGTGTGAAAATGAAGACCTTCTATTTTATCCACTATTGAATCCAGAGAGTCAATATCAATACCTAATTTTGAATAGGGTCGACAAGGATCAAAACGTGAATCGTTTGTAAATGAAAGCTTAGGATTTAGCCTTAAACCCACTGTACAGTGATTGGTAGTAAAACTTGCCAGCCGTTGATATTGGCAAATTGAATTAAAACTGATATGTGAACAAAGCTCAATGATCTGATTAAATTCATCATCCCTGAGTCCGGGTGTGGAAATATGTATATGCCCTGTATCCCCTAAAAGTTCTTTAGCTAATCGCGCCTCAAATAATGAGCTGACCGACAAACCATCCAGATATTTTTTTGCAAGTTTCAAAACCAATCCAAAAGGCAAGGCTTTCATTGAATATAGAACCTCACAACCCGACTGTCTTTTTAACTCGACCAGGTCTGATAAGTTTTTAATCAACCTGTTTTCATCAATAATAAAGGCTGGGGTTGAATCCAGATTAGCTTTTTCTATAGATAAGTCCATTTGTTTTAGGTGGTTTGATGGAATAAAGTGACCAAGATTGCGAAGAATTTTTGTTTCTGATTAAACTATCTCAAGAGGCACATAGTTATTCTACGTAACGATTGAGATCGTTACGTCAGGAATAAAAAGACAAGTAAGGTTGGTAACTTTATTTCGTCAACCCGCCTTAGAGCTATAACAGTTTTTCTCAGTTAGGATAAAATTCATATACACATCATGCTTTTCCATTTTAACGTTGTCACACAGTTGTGATTCAAAACAAACAGCTGTTAATTCTGTATCAGTCCGAACATTCTGTAATAACCTATCATAATAGCCAGCACCATTTCCTAGCCGCCCGCCCTTTTTATCAAAGGCAACACCTGGAACCATGATCAAATCAAGTTCTTGGGGTAACACTTCTTTTCCAAACTCCCCCCACCTCGATTTTGGAGGCTCTAAAATGCCCCATGTTCCTGGAATTAATTCAGCCAAATCTTCAAGCAACCATAAACCCAGTTTATTTCGTCCTTCACAATCAGTCGTACAATAAGGAATCACAATTCTTTTTGAGCTATCAATCTCAGCATATAACGCATTTAAAGTCCTGACTTCTGAACGACAATGTATATACCACATAACAGTCGTTGCCTGCTGATAGGTATGTTTTGCAATAAATTTATTACATATTATTTGACTCAGCTTTTCTTTATCTGGCTGGGCATTTCTGGCATCGTAAGCAGTACGCCGTTGCTGTATTTTTTCTAACATATTAATGATAAAGCAATGTTACCTCAGCACGAGAACGGCGCTGGAAGTAAATATACCTTACAAAGCAGCAATTATTGCATCACCCATTTCAACTGTACCCGTTTTAGAATCAGGATTTAAATCAGGTGTAACCCGCTTTCCCTCTCCCACAACCTTTTCCACAGCGGCTTTAATTCTATTGGCAGCATCCGTTTCACCCAAATGATGTAACATCATGACACCTGCCATAATCACAGCGGTTGGATTGGCAATATTTTTTCCAGCAATATCAGGCGCACTGCCATGAACTGCTTCAAACAACGCAGCATCAGCGCCAATATTAGCACCAGGAATCAAACCTAAACCACCCACTAGACCTGCGGTTAAATCAGACAAAATATCACCAAACATATTGGTCGTTACCACCACATCAAACTGTTGAGGGTTCATAACCATATGCATACAAGTTGCATCAACAATCATCTCTTCAAATTCTATCTCAGGATACCTTTCTGCTACTTCTCTTGCAGTATCTAAAAACAAACCTGAGGTGTACTTTAAAATATTTGCTTTATGACATGCCGTTACTTTTTTACGCTCATTTTCTTTAGCATATTTAAAAGCATATTCCATAATACGCTCAGAGCCTTCTTTAGTAATAACAGCCAAACTTTCGGCAACATCTTTCTGTCGGGTTAAATAATGTTCAAGTCCTAAATATAATCCTTCGGTGTTTTCTCTTACCACCACAATATCGACATTTTCGTATCGAGTTTGTGCTCCTTTCCATGTCTTAGCCGGACGTACATTGGCATACAAATCATATTTCTGCCGCAATGCCACATTTATACTTCTAAACCCACCTCCAATAGGTGTAGTTAACGGCCCTTTATACGCAACTCTGTTTTTATCAATCGAAGCCAATGTTTCATCAGGAATGGGCGTCCCGTGCTTATCAAAGGCGGCCATACCTGCATCGGCCTCTTCCCAGTTAATTTTTACGCCAGTTGCATCAATAATTTTGACAGCCACCTCCATAATAGAAGGACCAATACCATCACCTTTAATCAATGTAACATTATGCATTATCAAATTCTCCAACGAGTAAAATAGTGTAAATAATACACAAATTAACTTTTTTTTGCTGGACTCAATACCCTAAAACTATAATCTTGCGAATAATTCTTTTATAATTAGGGAGGTGGTAATAAATAATCATCCAAATATTATGCAGGATTTTTATTTCTATTTAAATCTTCTCAAGAGGAGCATAGTTATTCTACGTGACGATTGAGACGATTTAAACAGGGATAAAAAGACAAGTAAGATTGGATGATTATTTGTTTCCACCTCCCTTATTGGCAAGCACACTTACTCTAGAGACAATCATGGAAAAAACATTCATCTTACATATGCTAACCACAGCCAAAAACTTAAGTCCATTTGATGTAAATATGGCAATGGATGCTGGATGGGTAGCCGCAATACCCTATACCAATGTAGAACCAAGTGAAGTAAAAGGGTTAATTCAAGATGTTATTTTTTCTCGCAGTCCTAAGGGCCTTAAAAATACGGGAATATTTATCGGAGGCAGAGATACCAAGCAAGCCAGAGATATGCTAAAAAACGCAAAGAATGCTATGTTTTCTCCTTTCGAAGTTTCTGTTTTTGCCGACCCGAGCGGGGCTTTTACTACTGCAGCAGGCATGGTGGCTTGCGTTGAAAAAGAACTGGAAACAAAATTCAACACTACACTTGAAGGCAAAAATTTGCTTGCTCTGGGTGGTACAGGTCCGGTTGGACAAGCTGCAGCAGTTCTAGCATCTCAGGCAGGAGCAAATGTCATAATTATTGGCCGGCAACTGGATAAGGCACTACGTATAGCAGAACTTTGTAATGATGAGTTTGGTGAAGGAAAAATCGCCATAGAAGCAGGAGTGGATGCGGACAAAGCTGAATATATAAAAACTACCGACATTGTATTTGCAACAGGTGCAGCGGGAATTGAACTACTCAGTGCCGAGCATATTGCATCTGCATCGCAACTTAAAGTGGCAGCAGACATTAATGCAGTTCCCCCTTCGGGTATTGTGGGTCTTGATGCTTTTGATAACGGTAAAGAACTGCAAGGCAGTACAAGCGGAGCAGTAGGTTTAGGTGCCTTAGCAATTGGTAATATTAAATATCAAACACAAAGTCGCTTGTTAAAGGAGATGATTGAAAGCGAGCAACCCATTTTTATTCATTTTGAACATGCATTTGAAGTAGCTCGACAAATAATTAGTTTATCCAAATAAGGAAGTAATATGTCCAAGCGCAGTATTCTTCATATGTTTGACCCAATGCCCAACAATAGTCCTTTCGATATCAATATGGCATTAGATACAGGCTTCGATATTTTGATGCCCTATAACAACGTCAAGCTAGAAAGTGTTCACGGCCTTACTCAAGATACTATCTTTTCGCGTAGTCCAGCCGGAATTAAACGCACAGGTATTTTTATTGGAGGAAGAGACTTAGGACTGGCTCTTGATATGATGAACAGTGCAAAACAGGCCATGGTTCCACCCTTTGAAGTTTCAATACTTGCTGACCCAAGCGGTGCTTTTACAACTGCTGCAGCCTTAGTTGCTTGTGTAGAAAAAGAACTGAAAACAAAACATGATAAACAACTTAAAGACTGTAAAGCTCTTGTTTTTGGTGGTACAGGGCCTGTTGGTATAGCAACAGGGGTTATTGCTTCACTTGCTGGAGCGACAACTACACTGGTTGATCATATGTCTCTTGATACAGCAACTGACGCTGCCAAAGAATACAATCGTCGTTGTCACAGCAACTTAACAGGCGCCATAGCAGGTTCTGACCAAGAAAAAGCTCTACTAATAGAAGATGCTGACATTATATTTTGTACAGCAAAAGCAGGTATACAAGTATTAAGTGCTGAGGTACTTGCTCAGGCAAAACAACTTAAGGTGGCTGGCGATGTCAATGCTGTTCCACCTGCCGGAATCGCCGGTATTCAGGCTAACGACAATGGTGTAATTCTTGATCAGCCAAAAGATGCAATAGGTATTGGTGCATTAGCTATTGGAAACATTAAATACAAATTACAACATAAACTACTGAAATTAATTCTGGAAAACCAAACCCCGGTTTATCTGGATTTTAGAGATGCCTTTATTAAAGCTCAACAATTAGTGTAAGACGACTGAGATAAATAGCCCATTTACATTGGTGTGATGGGTTTCGGTTAATCTTCAGGGCTGTTGCTGGGCTAAATCAAACCGCTGTCAATATGATTAAACTTAACCGCCATGCGAGTCAACTCCACATCATTTTTTACTTTTAATTTATCATACAAGCGATAACGATAAGTGTTCACTGTTTTATCACTTAAGACCAATAATTCTGACATTTCTTTAATGCTTTTTCCTTGCAATATCAAATTAACCACTTCAGATTCTCTTTGCGAAAGCTTCGAAAAAGGGGATCCTTCTCCTGGGAGATTCTGAAAGGCTAAATTATTCGCCACCTCTGAACATAAATATCGTTTGCCAATAATTACCGTTCGAATTGCACTTACCATTTCATCTACTGTTGAACCCTTTGAAATAAACCCCGATGCACCTAACTTTAACAACTGCTGAGGAATAGGCCCATCATTATGAACAGATAAAGCAATGATTTTCATATCAGGATACCGCTGCAATACTCTACGGCATGCTTCTACCCCCCCAATTCCAGGCATATTAACATCCATCAAAATAACATCTGGCAAACTTTGTTCTAGAATTTCAAGTACATTTTCTCCGCAATTAGCAGTAGCTACGACAGCGATATCATCATGTCCAGCAAGTAATGATTCAATACCTGTCCTTACTAATTCGTGATCATCAACTAATAAAACTTTAATCATCCAAGTCTACCTATCTATTTGATTTAACAACAATCCATTCGAAAAAATTTCTTCTGTAACTTCAATACGCTCACTATACTGAGTTGATGAATAAAATACCCAGCCAATCAACAATATATCCAGCATTATATGTCCATTTTCATTGCTATCGTAGCAAACGCCTTAAGTCAAGAGTCATACATTTTTATTCTGGCCCATTAGGAGGCTGGCCACAAACCAAGTCAAAAGTACATTTCCTTTATTACGACTATTAATTAATGCCCAAACAATTGCCAATTTGTATAACAACATAAGACAAAATGAGATAACAATACTTGCGAAGAGTCAAAAAATCTCCGTAACTATCTTTTATGAATCTGATAGTTTGACAAAAAATTCAACGTACATCAACTAAAGTTCCATTCCCAAATTCACACATAGAGTCTTAATTTTGATTTTCTGGTCTTAAATATCTGATTTTTTTGATTGATGAGAGTCATACATTTTCCTGATTACCCATGAGCTTCCGCCATTTTGAAAGATGTAACCACACAGCACCGTCATTCCTGAATTCTGTTAGCAGGAATCTACTTTTGCATGAATATATCCCCGATAAAAGACCTCGGGGATGACGATGTGCAAGACGTCACCGTTTTTCTCATCTATAAAGCGGAGACTCATGGGTAATCAGGTACATTTTTATTCTGGCCCATACGGCTTCAAGTAAAACGTACTGCTCTTCTCCATTTTTATAAAAACCTGTCGTCATGTTTTGATGGCCTTGGCGGAAAGGTTAGTAATTTCATTTCGTCAGGCCACCTTAATTACCTGCCAAATAACAAATTTTGAATTAGCCGCAATTTCACTACAATTCCCATACAATTTTTTTAAATCTATATGATAAGCAAGATGGCGGTTACCTATCACTCTTAACATCCCACCTCTGCGTAGAACTCGAAGAGACTGCTTAAACATAGACAGAGCAAGTTGGTTACTCACTGTATGCTGTTGGTGAAAAGGAGGGTTACAAACAATCAGATCGATAGATTCACTTTCAAAATCAGTTAAACCATCCGCAATACAAAAATCAGCCTGTCTTTGGGCGAAAGCATGATAAAAATTTTCTTTGGCTGATGCCACAGCCATATGGGATTCATCTATAAAGTATAAATGTGCAGTCGAATAGTATTGAGCCAGCATTAATCCGACAACGCCATTTCCACAGCCCAAGTCTATAATATACCTGGCATCGGTGTCATTGGGTAAATGTTGCAATAAAAAACGAGTACCTATATCCAGACTATCTCTTGAAAAAACATTGGCATGATTACAAATCCGATAGTCTGTATTTTCTAAATGATAATAAACTGGGTACGGGTTTTCAGGCAAGACTCGCAGAGGATTTAAGGAAGTAAAAATCAAACGTGCTTTTTTCTTTGCCAACGAAGGCGTTGTCGCTCCCAAATAGCGCTCCATTAACTTCCATACCGAAGATGACATTGCTTTTACCATACCAGCAGCAATCACTTTAGTTTCTGCTGTAAGCAATGGTTGTAGCCTTATTAACTGATCCTCTAATAGCGCTAAAGTTTTTGGAACTTTGATTAGAACCAGATCTATTTTTTGTATCGGCCAGTTCAACGAACTGTTCAACTGAACACAATCCTCAGACAATTCATTAGCTAATAAATTACCCCGTGTCGCCTGCTGGGAAAGAAACGAGTCTGAAATGGCAATAAGCTTATAAACATGCAAAGCAACAGCTAAAGCGCCAAAGCCATCATTAACAACCAGTATCCTTGAGCTTAGTGACAGATTGATATTTTCAGACAAATATTGCAATAAATATTCATCGGCAGCATCCCAGGCTCTTAGTTTTTCATTCTTCCGTAGAGGCAATCGCTGTATTTTGAATGTTCCTTGCGGTACTGTGAGTGCTGTTTCCATTTGCTCCGAGTTCTAGTGTTTAGGGAGGTGGTAATAAATAATCATCCAATCTCACTTAGTGTTTTTCTAAGGGCAATTATAACTTAGATAGGAAATATTCAAATCAGGTAAAATAGTAATTTTCAGTTATTAGCACAGATCATGCACATCCAATGGTATCCCGGCCATATGCACAAGGCCAGCAAAGAAATCAAACAGGTATTACCGCAAATAGATTTGATTATCGAAGTGTTGGATGCTCGAATTCCTTTTAGCAGCCAGAATCCGATGCTATCAACGCTAAGAGGAGATAAACCCTGCATCAAAATACTGAGTAAAACCGATCTGGCAGACCCCGACACCACCCTGCTATGGCAAAACTATCTGGAGCAGGAACAAGGCGTTAAAACTTTGGCAGTGACTACTCTACAACCGGAAAAAATCAAACAAATAACTCAGTTATGTCACAAAATGATTCCGGAAAAAGGCAGTAACGACAAACTTATAAAAACCATGATCATGGGCATTCCAAATGTGGGAAAATCGACCATTATCAATATCCTGGCAGATCGTATTATTGCCAAAACAGGGAACGAGCCCGCTGTAACAAAACGCCAACAACGTATAACATTAAAAAACAATATTGTTTTATCCGATACGCCGGGTGTTCTTTGGCCTAATGTTGAAAATAAAAATAGCGGCTACCGGTTAGCCGCTACCGGCGCAATAAAAGACACGGCTCTGGAATATACTGACGTTGCGTTCTTTACTGCCGAATACTTATTAAAACACTACCCTGAGGAACTAAAGATTCGCTATCAGCTAGAGCAGCTTCCTGAGAATGAATCTGATTTAATGGACACCATCGGTAGACAAAGGGGATGCTTACGTGCAGGAAAACAAGTAGACCTTGATAAAACATCAAAAATTTTGATAGCCGAATTAAGAGCAGGGACAATTGGTAAAATCACTCTTGAAACACCAGAAATGATTGAAAATGAACTGATCGAATTAGCTTTGATTAAAGAAAAAAAAGCAGCTAAGAAATCTACCCGAAAACAAAAATGGAAACAATCCAGATAAATCCATTGCTTTTAATCATAAAGAACAGTTATTTACATTGATTGGTTTATATGAATCAAATCGCTAAAATTGGAATACAAGCCCCACAATTACAGCTTTCCGACTGGGTGCAAGGTACCCCAACCAATTTGGATCAATTGCTAGGCAGCGTCGTGTTAATCACTGTATTTCAAGTCAATTGCCCTGGCTGTTTTTTATATAGCCTCCCTCAAGTCATAGATTTGCATCAAAGATATTTCAGTAAAGGCCTCACTGTTATTGGTATGGCTACTGCTTTTGAGGACTTTGACAAAAACACCCTGGAAAATCTGAAATCATTGCTTGAGAAAAACAAAGTGATTGGAGAAACGCTACGGGTACTGGAAGATAATAAGCAGCTAATTGAAGGACGATTGCCCTATCACATCCCTTTTCCAGTAACAATGGACCGCATAACAAAACAGCAAAAAGAAATTACAGATAATGAAATTGCATCTTTCATCAAGCAGCACATTGCAGATTATATTGATCATAACGCGCATGAAAAAAAGCATATTCAGCAGCAAGTCTTAGACTATTTACAATCTCGTTTGTATGTTGCAGAAACCTTTACCTCATATGCTCTACGAGGAACGCCATCATATATCATCATAGATAAAAAAGGAGTTCTTAGAGCCTGTGAATTTGGTCAGTTCTCTGATCTGGAATGGCTTATTAATATTTTATTACACGAATAACTGATACTATCAACTTATTAAGTATGATGATGCTTAAAACAAATATAGAATTCACTTAAAATTAAAGAGTAACCATTTAATGACAATACCTTCTGAACTCTCATCCGAAATTAAGCAACGCATTGAAACAACTATTCCCGGTGCACAAGTCGAAGTTGTTCAAGGGGGTGACCGGCACTATGCCTTAACTGTTATTTCCAGTACTTTTGATGGTCTGCCCCTAGTTAAACAACATCAACTTGTATATTCAGCAATAACAGATTTAATGGCTGGTGATAATGCTCCGATACACGCTATAGATCGAATGGATCTGCGGGTTAGTTAAAATCCCACCGACTATAACCATTCATTACTTACTGAATAAAAAATATACTCCAACAAGTCTGGAGATACAATGAATGCCGTAAAAACACTTTAATACCAACAATTGTTACAGTTCTTGTTATTTTTTTAACAGGATATTTCTCTGTCCTAAGTATAAATGAGAAAAATATATCAACAAACTTCTAACTACCCTGCCTTTTGAGTATGATTTATACTCACACATAATTTTGTGATATTTAAGGTTTATAATCCAGAGCTTATCCCAATTTTGTGTGAGTCATCATGCCAGCAAAAAACATTTTAATTGTCGAAGACAACCAGGATATGGCGCAATTGCTAGCGCTACATTTGCGTGATCTCCAACATAGTGTGGAATTGTGTTTTGATGGAGAGACTGGTTTTCAATGCATTAAAAATCATCAATACGATCTGGTAATATTGGATTTGATGCTACCGGGCATAGATGGCTTATCAATCTGCCGTACAATTCGGAAAAATGATAACTACACCCCTATTCTGATGATCACCGCTAAAGATTCCGAATTGGACCGTGTACTAGGACTGGAAACGGGGGCAGATGATTACGTCACCAAACCATTTAGCATCACAGAAGTTTTAGCCCGAATAAAAGCCATATTCCGACGTATGAATGCCATTAAGTCAAATCTGCAAGACAGTGTTCCAGAGATCATTCAACGAGGACTAATGCTGATTGACCTGGACAAACACAAGGTAACAATCTCTGGTCTTGCTATTGAACTGACGGCCAAAGAATTTGACTTACTGGCTTTTTTTGCTCGCCACCCTGGCCGGGTATTTTCCCGCGACGAGTTGCTAAACAAAGTATGGGGTTACGGCCACGATGGTTATGAACATACTGTCAATTCACATATCAACAGACTCAGAGTTAAAATTGAAGACTCCCCAAAACAACCTTATTACATTCAGACTGTCTGGGGTGTTGGTTACAAATTTTCGGAACAATAGCACCATGTTTAAAAGCTTATTTGCCAAACTCACCCTGACCTTACTGCTAATATTCATCCTGCTTAGCATTCTGACCGTATCAGTTACATATCTTGCTACCCACCTGTACCAGCAAGAAGTGATGCAAAAACTTAATGACAAAGTGGCAAGTCATATCGTGAAAGAAACAGAGCTTTTACTGGATGATCGCGTAAATCATCGTGCCTTACGTAAATTATTTCATTCGCTGATGATACTTAACCCGAGTCTGGAAATTTATTTACTCGACCATGAAGGCGGCATCATGGCATTCTCTGCACCAGCCTGGAAAGTTGTCAGGTTATCCGTCGATATTGAACCGATTAAAAAATATTTATCAGCTCAAACACTCATTCCTTTACGCGGTGACGATCCCAGAGATGATTCCCGCACAAAAATATTTTCCGTTGCTACCATACCATTCAAAAACCAACCCAACGGATATTTGTATGTGATTATTGGAGGAGAAGAATATGACTCCATCGTCGAAAGAATAAAAAACAGTTATATTCTAAGCAGTAGTTTGTTAGTCACCGGCATGGGATTTCTGGTCTTGTTTGTTGTTGGGACTCTATTGTTTTTCAGTTTGACCAAGCGATTGAAAAAACTATCCATTACCGTCAGTAATTTTGAACGAGATCCTTTACAAATACCGGTGTTCTCAAACTATCGCAATCAGGGGGATGAAATTGACAATCTCTCTGCTGCATTTCAAACTATGGCACTGAAAATATATCATCAGTTAGACGATCTGCAAATGACTGATAATTTGCGTAGGGAATTGGTTGCCAATGTATCTCACGACTTGCGTACCCCTCTGGCAACTCTGCAAGGCTATCTCGAAACGTTACTGATAAAAAACACAATTCTCACAGAGCAGGATCGGTACAAATATTTACAAATTGCAATCAAACACTGCACCCGCCTTAATAAATTGGTATATGAATTATTCGAATTAGCAAGACTTGATGCTTGTGAAACTCAGGCTCATCGGGAAGTTTTCAATCTGGCTGAACTAATAGAAGATATCATCCATAAATTTTCATTACGAATCCAGCAAACAAACATTCATATAAAGACCAAATATGCTTCCACAGATCTATTTGTATATGCCGACATTGGTTTAATTGAACGGGTGTTGGAAAACTTAATTGAAAATGCCTTACGCTTCGTTTCACAAGACGGCATTATCACTATCGCTTTAGAAAATGATAAGCAACAAATTAAAATCAAAGTCAGTGATAACGGTATCGGTATTCCTGAGTCTGAATTACCATTAATATTTGACCGCTTCTATCAACTGGATAAAAACCGCAATATCGAAAATGGTAATAGCGGCTTAGGCTTAGCCATTGTTAAAAGGATTGTTGAACTTCATAACAGCATCATTAATGTCACTAGTATTCCGAGCCAGAAAACGACATTCTCATTTTCTTTACCAGTAAATTCTGATTAGGTTTACTCAATTGCGAGGATATTTTTTACCCTCGCTTGCTCTCTCTATCAAACGTGTGACCAAAATGTGATAATTTCGTGATTGTTACGCAACCTTTTTTGATTATGCTTTCTTCTGTGGCTAGAGCCATACAACTAACCCCTCTCAAAAAAGGAAGCATTATGAACATATTGTATAAATTTCTATACCTCGCAATCGCTGTATTCAGCATCAATACATCAATGGCAGATGAAGCAAAGCTATATGAAGTTACCATCACTAATCTGACCCGGGGACAGATTATATCCCCAGTCTTTGCTTTCACTCACAATGGAAGCGAAACCTTGTTTACCAGTGGTGAACCCGTTTCACCAGAACTAGCCGCGTTAGCACAAGATGCCGATGCCAATGGACTTATGAGTTTATTCTCTGCTTCTTCGGCAACACATGAAATTGTAATGGGTGCCGGGGGCATCTTGCCTGGAAACAGCGAAACGCTGATGATTCATAGCAACCATGATATGAAATATATCAGCCTTGCTGCCATGTTAGTATCTAGCAACGATGCATTCATAGCAATCAACAAACTAAAATTACCACGCCGTTCTCTGATGATTACCGTACCCGCCTATGATGCAGGTTCAGAAGCCAATAATGAAAGCTGTGAATACATTCCCGGTCCTCCTTGTGGCAATGCTAATAAAGCACCAGATGATGAGGCAGAAGGTTTTGTTCATATTCATTCAGGTGTTCACGGCATTGCTGATCTGGACCCGGCAAAATTTGATTGGCGTAACCCTGTCGCTAAAATTTCAATTCGCCGAGTAAAAGATGATGATGATGATGATGACTAATCTTTTAGTATTAAAATTGAATTTCAGTCGTTAATTGTAGTCTAGTGATTCATCAGTATGTATCCATTGATTTCGATAACATGTCGATTAGTATTACTACAACAATTTTCGTTTGTTGAATTAGCTTGAGCTGGCAAATTATGTTGATTGGGCAAGAGAATAAATAGTATCTTGCCCAACCGAGATTTATCCATCAAATACTATGTTAAGAAATATTTGTTTAAAGGATATAGTAAAAAACAATCATTTTTAATTAAGACAATCTATATGAATATTAAACATTTATCATTCATTGCACTGCTCTGCATTACATTAGTTTCCGGATGCGCTGAATCCAGACAACCAGCTCAATCGCTAGGTTCATCAGAATACTCTGTTGCCACTTTTGCCGGAGGATGTTTCTGGTGTGTAGAATCAGACTTTGAAAAAGTCCCCGGTGTTATAAAAGCCATTTCAGGGTTCAGTGGAGGACACGTCAAAAATCCGACTTATAAACAAGTTTCCTCTGGAACAACTGGCCATGTGGAAACGGTGCAGGTTTATTTTGACCCAAAAATTGTCAGTTACAGCACACTGCTACAAGCTTTCTGGCGACAAATCAATCCAACGGATGCAGACGGTCAATTTGTTGATCGAGGCAAACACTATCGATCTGTCATTTTTTTTCACAACAATCAGCAACAACAGGAAGCTGAACTATCGAAACAACAATTACAAGCATCTGGACGCTACGATAAGCCCATAGTCACAGAAATTACGCCATTAAAAAATTTCTATGAAGCCGAAGATTATCACCAGGATTATTACCGGACAAATCCTGTTCGTTATAAAATTTACCGTTTCCGTTCCGGCCGAGACCAATATCTAGCAAAAACATGGGGAGATGATTTAAAGTTACCTGTTAAAGTTTCACAAAAATATCTAAAACCTTCTGATGAACAATTACGCAAGTTATTAACACCACTACAATATAAAGTGACTCAGAATGATTCTACCGAGCAAGCATTCAATAACACCTACTGGAATGAAACCCGACAGGGTATTTATGTCGATATCGTCAGCGGTGAACCTTTATTTACTTCCTTGGATAAATATAAATCGGGTACTGGCTGGCCGAGCTTCACCCAGCCGTTAAAAAAAGAACATATCGTCGAAAAAACCGATTATCTTCTGATTTATCCACGCACTGAAGTTCGTAGTAGATTCGGCAATTCCCACCTTGGCCATTTATTTACAGATGGTCCCGAACCTACCGGATTACGTTATTGCATAAACTCTGCCGCATTGCGATTTATTCCCGTCGAACAACTGAAATCCACTGGTTACAGTGATTTTTCAAACTTGTTCACTAAATCAAACGATTTATAAGTTATATGAATAGCGGCAAACATCTATGTTATTAACTACCCGTTGCTTTTTTTAAAATCACATGGGTAGTCTATTCTTTACTGATTCCGGCACTATCATGCAATTACCAATTTGTTCGGCTAAAATTTCAACCATGGGTGGTTTTAATATACTGTAATGATTGCCCGATAATACTTCAAAGTTTACTGAAGTGCTCCATTGATCCCAATACTCCCTTTCTGATTCTAATGTAATATTTCCTTCGCTGGCTTGCCACACATATACAGGCACTTTATCTAATGCTTTCGGCTTGTTTTCTGAGAGGATGTCGGCATGTTTTCTAAACAACTTAAGATAACGATAATAAATATCCATCTGTGCCTCGTCTGCCTGATATTTAGTCGTTTTTAACCACTTTATAAATATATCCTCAAAATTATCATCTTTAGCTGCAATCATTAACTGCTGAATGTCCTTAATATTCTGCTGTTGCTCTACTTCAGACAAAGTCTTTAAAACTGCAATTTCATTAAAGTAAAAATGTATCATTTCAGGAATAATTCGGCTTAAAAATTTGTCTTTTTTAGCCTTATTATAAAAATCAATTTCACTATCTATAAGCCCAACAAAAGAAACTTGTTGATTCAAATTGAGTAATTTAAAAGCCACTGCTAATGAGACCACTCCACCCAATGAATAGCCCAGCAAAGAATAAGGCCCTTCTGGTTGATATTTTTGAATTAACTTAACGTATTCTTCTGCCATCAACACAATACTTGAAAATTCTTGTTCAGCCCCAGCATAAACACAGGATTGCAAGCCCATAACTTGAATTTCATCAGGTAGCCTCTCAGCCAATACATTATAGTCATTGATAAGCCCTCCAGCAGGATGAAAACAAAACAAAGTTTTGTCACCTCCCGGTTTAATTGTTATTAGACTGTCGGGATATTCAGGTTCGTTACTATTGTTTGCCAATGCGTCCGTTTTTAAAGAAGAAGATGCTTTGCCTATCAATTTCAACACTGCCTTAGATAACCCGTTCAATGAGGATGCTTGCATTAACTGAGTTGTGGGCAAAGAAATTGACAAATCATTTTCTATTCTTATGCCCAATTCAACCATCATTAAAGAATCCAGACCTAACTCATTTAACGATTGCTCAAGTTCCAGTTTATCGGCCGAAATTCTTAAAACGGCAGCAACCTGTTCTCTCATATAATGAGAGATTATGAGCGCATATTGCTCGGGGTCTGCCTGGTCAATTTGCATGCGGATCGATCCTGTATCATCCCCCAAATTTGCCTGCATTTGAGTTTCATCAATAAGCAAAGAATAACGTAAAGGTATTTTTCTATTTTGATACTTTTTCCCCCACTCATACCAATTGAAATGAGCAGGTCCAGTTTGAACAGGATTTTCAATCAGTATTTTCTGTAAAAATTGCATTGCTTCTTCCGGCAACAAACCGTAAAAGCCTTTTTCCTCCATCTGTTCGGAAATATTTTGATATTGATTAAGATAACCAACTTCCAGTAAAGCACCCCAGTTGATGGAAATAGCTGGCAATCCCTGACTCCGACGGTAATGTGAAAACATATCCAAAAAATGATTAGCAGCAACATAACTACCTTGACCTGCATGACCAAGTAACGCGGTAACCGAGCTGAACAACACAAAATAATCCAGTTTCATATCCATGCTTAAGTCATGCAAATTCCATGCACCTTGTACTTTGGGTGCCATCACTTGACTAAATCTCTCTGCATCCAACTGTGTTATCACTCCATCATCCATCACCATTGCTAGATGAAAGATTCCTTTTAAGGGAGGCAAATCTCGCAAACACAGATCAAGTTGTGCAGAAAATTGGTTTATATCACTGACATCTGCTTTTAATACACATACATTTGCCCCCGTTGCCTGCAATTCAGTTATTGCCTTTTGTGCCTGCTCAGACTCCCCACCACCACGCCCAGCGAGAATAATATTGTTTCCTCCTTGCTGAATAATCCAATGCGCCAGGGTAATACCAAAGCCGCCAAAGCCTCCGGTAATCAAATAACTGGCCTGCTGATTAAACTGTGCTTGTCTTGTCTCAACTAAAGGTACAATGGGAATCGAGTTTTCCCGCATGGATACCACCACTTTCCCTATATGTTTACCTTGAGCCATGTAATAAAAAGCTTCTTTAATTCGGGAAATGGGAAACACACGGTATGGCAGAGGTGATAAAACACGGTCATTAATTAATTGATAGACATCCTTTAACATTGGACTTAACAAATCCGGCTTATCAACAAGCATACGGCTGAGATCAATAGCAAAAAAGGCCAGGTTTTTTCTAAACGCCCATAATCCTAATTTACTATTCTGGTAAATATCAACTTTACCTAATTCTAAAAAACGCCCATAGGGTGCCATGCAATCAATCCCTTTGACAATAGCATCTCCAGCTAACGAGTTAAGCACTACATCCACACCTTGCCCTGCAGTTATAGACAAAATTTCATCTGAAAAGGCTAACGATCTTGAATCCATTATATGGTCAGCGCCAAGTGCTTCCAGTAACTCACGTTTTACATTACTACCCGCTGTAACAAAAACCTCTGCGCCAATATGTTTTGCAATTTGAACAGCAGCTAGACCGACTCCGCCGGCTGCCGCCTGAATTAAAACTTTATCGCCTTTTTTAATACGTGCCAGATGAAGCAATGCATAATAAACAGTTAAAAAAACAATAGGGATTGTCACTGCGTCTTCATCACTCAGATGAGACGGTGTATGCATAACATAGGGTCTATTTGTGATGACTTTGGAACTAAAACTACCTAGAGCAACTGCTACCACTCGATCACCGACCTTGTAATCTTTTATCTCGGAACCTATTGCTGTAACAATTCCGGCACATTCATCCCCTAACAACGAGTCACTACCGTCATCAGCCAGAATGATTAGCCCTAAAGCTTTCATCACATCCCTAAAATTCAGGGAAGCTGCATGTACCTGAATCTCGATTTGATCCTTTTCTAAAGTCGTGGGTAATAACTGCATCAATCGTAGATTATTAATAGCTCCTACCTGTTCAACTTCCAGCTGGAATGGTATGGTTTCTGAGCCAGAAACATGATCTACATATAAATAAGGTTTATCTATTAACTTAAGTTTAGGTGCGTAACGCTCTCCATATCTTAATACCACCTCCTTTTCTTTGTTATCTGTAATTAGCTCGGAATATAAGGAAGTAAGTGAGTAATCATTAGGATCTAAATCGACGGTTTTACACTTTAATTCCGGATGTTCATTCTCAATAACCCTAGCAAGACCAATCAATGCACTTTGTTCAAAAGCCACATTTTCAGCTTCAAATTGCATTGCCTGAGCGCCTTTTGTAATCAACAAAAGCCGTTCAACTTTATCCTGTAATCTACTCTCATTTAATACTTGGATGAGGAACATTACAGTATGACAACCTAGTACTTCGCTTTGCAACAGTGCTTTATCGCCAACTTGTGCGCATTTCGGTATATCCAAGCTCCATAAATGTACAATTCCATATTCAGGATATTCAGATAATTCTTGCAGCAAACGAAGTAATTGTTGTTTGTTTCCAGCAATAATTTCATATTCATGATCACCTGTGTGCTCATAACTACTTCCAGCATATATCAAAGTATAGCTATCACCCCTTTGTGTTATTTGTTCTGAAAGGTCAGATGCTATGCCTGTTTGATCAGCAAAAATCAGCCAGTGTTTTGTTTGATTGTATTCAATTTTAGCAATACCAGAAAGAACATCAGCTTGTTGGATTATGTAATCTTTTGCTTGAGCAATTACCATGATTTGATGAATTTCATTCTGGTTTGGAGATGCAGGCAAAACTGTCGGAGACAAAAATCCATTTCCTTGTATGATTTTTTTCCAATCAGTCCGTGAAATCAATGGATGATCTGAGCGTAAATCCGTGTCAGTAAATCGCCACCACCCATCCATCAAACCAAAAACAACATCTATCCAAGGATAATTCTTTTCAAGTTCCAAAAACAGCAAAAGCCCCGAAGGCGACAAAAGAGCATTAATATTATCCAACGTAGTTGCAATGTTTTCTGTCGCATGCAATACACTTGATGCCAACACAATATCAAATGAATTAAGCTCAAACCCCTGTTGTTGAACGTCTTTTTCAATATTTAATGTTTGATAATTTATAAATGAAAATTCCTTAAATCGTTGTTCAGCGTTAGAGAAAAAGGCATTGGAAATATCTGTAAAAAAATATTCAACACGCTCTTCAGCAAACAAACTTAATAAATATGTCGTCATACCTCCTGTACCAGCACCTATCTCAAGTATTCTAAGTTTCTTACTCGAAGGTACGGAAGCAGCTATTTTCTTCAGAGCCATCTGCATCAAACAGTTGTATGGCTTAAAAGTAAGTGAATCAGTATAAAAATGTTCGGCAATAGTCGAACTACCACCAGGAAAAATCAATTGTAACGGGTCTTGCTCTCCAATGAGCACAGCAGCAAGTTTTTCACCACACACACGAATCAAGGTTAATTCTGCAAAGGCTCCGGCATATTTAGCCAGCGTTTCAGACCATTTGGCATTCAGCTCGGGAACACTAAATGATTGCAATACAATAGCAGTATCGGGAGTTTGTATCTGCACATAATTTTCCTGTTCAAGGATTTGAAAAAACCTGAACAATAATTGTCGATATTTTTTTTGTACGCCAAAATCAGCAATAAGCTTATTTATCGACAAGGAATCGTCTTTGTCAACAACACAATCAAGAATATTGAAGGCATTTATAATATAAGCAATTGCAAGGTCATTTAAATGGCAAGCCATTCCATCAAGTTTTTCCCTATCGTCTAGTTTTATTGACTCAAATATCTGTGCAGAATCTGGTAAAAAACAAACCTTTTGCTTCACTTGTGGTAAATCGGTCAATTGACTCTGCTGCCATCGGTATTGATATGACTCATCCAGTTTGAGTTGTTCAGTATTGCAGCTCCCTAGGCCACGGCAACGAAACCCCAGAATTTTGATTAATAGTTGCCCAAAACAAGAATAAATACTCAGGTTTCCCACTAACGTATTACTATTCGCATGTATACGTTGCGCGTGTACCCAAACTTCGGTTTGTGCATCATCGAAAAACCGAAGCTGATCAATAGCTACAGGAAGATAGAGATAATCTACCTGTTCCATAGGCAAGGTACCGAATAATGTCTGAAAACAGGCATCCAGTAAAGCAGGGTGAAAATGATATTTATGACTGTGTTGCTGATTAACGTCCAACAACTGCACCCTGGCCAATGCTTCTCCATCTCTTGTATGTATTGCAGTAAGACCACGAAATGCAGGCCCAAATAATAACCCAGAATTGGAAAATCGCTGATAGGCATCTTCCACAGATATAAAGTTATCCATGGATTTTTGTAATTCATCTAAATTAACATTATCAAAGTGCTTTGAATTTATACGCAGATAACCTATACAATGGGTTGTCCAGGTTTTGTCTACCAACAATGTACAAGAACGGATAACAAACGATGAATCACTTGCATTCATTGAAAATTGCAACGTCGGAATATTTTCTTCTTTTATATATAAGACTTTCTGAATTTGTATATCTTCAACCACAAAAGTATCAGTTTCTAACAATTCGCTAGCAGCAGCCATTGCCATTTCAACATAGCCTGCTGCGGGAAAAACCACTTTATCACGGACTTTATGATCAATCAGATAAGAATAACATGACAAGTCAATCAAAGTGTTCCAGGTCGGGTCCGCAGAATCAGACTTCACCATGAGCAATGGATGAACTATCCTCCCTGCCCGTCGTTGAAACCATTTTTCAGATTCATTCCAGTAGTGTTGTTTTTGCCAGGGATAGCCAGGTAAATGAATGGTTTGCCCTTGATGTTTATGAACATGATTCCAGTCGACAGCATAACCCAGTGTATACAAGCTACCTAGAGCACCCAGCATAGTGCAATATTCATCTTCATTGCGACGTAGACTAGGAATTACTGTGATTTTACTGGATTGAGCACATTCTATTATTGAACTGCTCAAAACCGGATGCGGTCCGATTTCAATAAATAGGTTGTAACCATCTGCAATCAAATTTTGCATGGCCGGTGCAAAACAGACCTTGTCCCGTACATTACGCCACCAGTAATCAGCATCAAACCCGTTTTCATTAACTTTTTCCGCTAAAACCGTCGAATAAATAGGTATATGAATATCATCTAATTCAAGACCATCAAGCGCGGTCAATAATTCATCCTGAACTGGATCCATTTGCGCACTATGAAATGCAAACTGTACCTTCAATATTTTATTATAAATACCTTGTTTATTTAATTTATTGGCCAGATCTGTTAATAAATCTGGCTGGCCAGATACAGTTACTGATGACGGGCTATTAATTGCAGCAATCGAAACTTTACCTGAATACGATGATATTTCTTGGTTAGCCTGCTCAGGTGAAAGAGCCACGGCCATCATTCCACCTGAACCGGTTGCATGGCTCATACATAAACCACGGAAAAAAATCACCTTTATTGCGTTAGCCAGATCCAATGCACCGGAAATGTGTGCGGCAGCCACTTCGCCTACACTGTGACCAACAACAGCATCAGGTTCAATGCCCCGTGATTTCCATAAAGCAACCAATGAAACCTGTAGTGCAAATAATAACGGTTGAGAAATTTCTGTTTCGGAAATTCTGGAATTCTCTTCAGTGGCCGTAAGCTCGGTTAATAATGACCAATCGGCATATAGACTCAATAAATGGTCGCATTCAATTATTTTTTCTCTGAAAACACCTTCCTTCTGTAATAACTCCCTACCCATAGCCCACCATTGAGGACCTTGGCCTGAAAACACGTAGGCTATTTTGAAATCAGTATTACACTGGCATTGCCTGTTCGACATACCAATACGCGGCTCATCATTGATAAAGGCTTGTAATTGTTCTTTAGTATCTGCAAAGTTTGCGACTACCAATGACAATCGATGAGCAAAATTGTTTTTTCGGTTGCTCGCTGTATAAACTAAATCGACAATATCCAGTTTATTACTATCCCCCAGAAAATCCACATAAGATTGAGCCAATATTTTCAAGCCATCTTTAGAACGAGCGGATAAAGGTAAAATATAAGCAACATTCTGTTCATGACTACCTGCTGAAAACTGTTGTGGCTGACGTGTATATTCAGATAAAATAGCATGCGCATTTGTACCACCAAATCCAAACGAATTAACGCCCACAACCATCTTTCTATCGGAGTTTTTCGGATATATAATAGGTTCAACTGGGACTTGTATATTTAATTCATCAAATGGAATGTTAGGGTTAGGAGTCAAAAAATGTAAATTGGGCGGAATCATCTGATACTTAATGCATAAGGCTGCTTTAATTAACCCCGCCAAACCGGCAGCAGATTCCAGATGACCTATATTGGTTTTTATCGAGCCTATAATGCACTTATCGCTATCAGCACGATCGCTCCCAAACATTTCGCCCAACACTTCTGCTTCAATGGGATCCCCAACTGCGGTTCCGGTTCCATGCGCTTCCACATAAAAAACCTGACTTCGGTCTATACCCGCTTTTTGATAAACTGACTCGATCAATGCTGACTGAGCCTCTTTACCGGGTAATGAAATGCCATTTGTTCGTCCGTCCTGATTAACTCCAGTGCCATTGATCACAGCATAAATACAGTCCTTATTAGCCACTGCTGAAGATAACCGCTTTAACACAACCACACCCGCACCTTCACCACGAACAAACCCATTTGCACTGGCATCAAAAGACTTACACCTACCATCAGGCGATAGCATGGTTGCCGCGCTAAAACTTATAGCGGCTGTCGGCAATAAAATTAAATTTGCTCCTCCAGCCAACGCGATATCACATTCATCGTTCAAAATACTGGCACAGGCTTGATTAATTGCTACCAATGACGAAGAACAGGCTGTGTCAACAACAAGGCTGGGTCCGTGAAAATCAAAACAATAGGAAATACGATTTGCGGCTATGCTAAATGCACCCCCGGTGGCTGTATGTGAATCAACTTGTTGCGGTTCATCCAGATCCAGTTGAATCTGGGAATAATCATTGGTTGAAAGCCCTATAAAAACACCTGTATTACTTCCCGATAATGTATCAACCGGATGCCCACTATCTTCTAGTGCATCCCAGGTAACTTCGAGCAACAAACGCTGTTGAGGGTCCATGAGGTGGGCCTCTCGTGGAGAAATTGAAAAACATTCAGGATCAAACTGATCAATGTTGTCGATGAACCCTCCCCATTTGGAATACGTCTTACCCCTCGCATTCATATGCTTACTATAATATCTTTCAATATTCCAACGATCCTGCGGAATTTCTGTAACGGCATCGATCCTGCCCATCAACATCTTCCATAGTGATTCAGCATTAGTTACCTTTCCAGGATAACGACAACCGATACCTATAATCGCAATAGGTTCATGTATACCTTTCATCTATTCAATACCACTATGTAAATCATCTACTTAAACTCTCATTGTTATCTACATTACCCTTTCACAATCATTTTATACACGACTTGTAATCATTTTACTCATAGTTTGTAATCATTTTACCAAAATGAGTAAGAAAAACGCTTCCCGTGATCATCTAAAATAAATAGTATTACTACTATTTATTTCGTAATAGTAGAAACGATTTCTCTAAAGACTATAAACTATTACCCTAAGATATTAGAATAGTCCAATAAATCACTTATCACCAATATCAATCGCTTGAGATCACCAAAAACAAGGAGATAAAACAATATGCCGAATAAATCAACAACCTGCCCCCCAAAAAATAATACACTAAGTTACCAATATTCATACTAATTATCTCGTCATTTAATCAGGAAATGATATTCTTTAGTTATAGAAATATAATGCTCAACACCTGTTACTTTGCGGAGATTGATAATGCGTTTGTTTATAATTATCTCTGTATTCAGTTCTTGTTTGAATGCGGATATAAATTATGCACTCAAAATACCTCAGACTGAAAACTCAACGGTTAAACGTCAGAAATTATTTGAAGCAATTGCATTAACTGTCAATACAAATATTGGAAAACAACTAAAACCTTATATTAATGAGTTAATGCAGCAAGGTAAAATTCAATTATCCGATTTACAAAAAGGACATTACGGTGAATCAGGTGAAGGTTGTGTTGTTAAATCAGGCAAGTATTTTTATGAGGGCTATTTTATTTTACTCAATGAAAAGCTTTCAACAGCCGAATTAGCAAGCGCTTTAGTCCATGAAATTTCTCACTACCAAATGATAAAAAAAATGATTGATGCTGGGTACACTCAACCTGTTAAGGTTTCAACTTTTGAAATATCAGCATTTGCTACTCAATATGAATTTATTAAAGAACTAGAACAATTAAAACGGGTTAATCATCAATCACTATTTACCGATGAGAACAAAATAATTTCGAATATTATCCACAGTGCCTACAAACTCCGAACAAATTGGTCAGACGTGTCTTATGATGCATTTTTAAAACAGCTTATTGATTATGGATATCCATATACTGAATTAAACAGAACAATTAGCCAGCGAACTGAAAAACAATGTGTTGGTCTGGTTTACAAGTAATTCTCTACTAAACAAGCTCACTAAACCTCACACTATTCCATAGTTTATAAGGCTATCTCTCCCGCATGAAAATACTCCTGATAACTCCACCCATGACTCAGTTGAATACACCTTATCCAGCTACAGCTTATTTAACAGGGTTTCTCAGACAGGAAGGATATGATGTTAGCCAAAGAGATTGCGCCATAGATTTGTTTTTATCCCTGTTAACAAAGCAAGGGATAAAACAAATTCATCAATCTACTGAGAATAACTATGCAGATTTTGAAGACGATGAGTTACCTGACTCAATTTATCATTTCTTTTCACATTATCCGGTTTACGAAAAATGTATAGAACCTACTGTAAAATTCCTCCAAGGTAAAAACCCTTCCCTTGCATTACGTATTGCATCCCGTACATTTCTACCTGAGGGACCACAATTTGAAAGTTTGTACCAAATGGAAGAAATGTCGGGCGATGTATTAGACAATGCTTTTGGTAAACTGGGAGTTCAAGATAAAGCAAAATATCTGGCGACTTTATTTATTGATGATATATCGGCCGTCATTAAACAAGGTGTAGACCCAAATTTTGAAGTCTCTCGTTACGGTGAGAGATTAGCTGCATCCAACCCCTCATTTGATGATTTATATTATCAACTGCAACAACCTCCAATTTATACTGATAAACTCATTTTATCGTTAATCAATGATTACTTAACACAAGAAAATCCAGCCGTTGTTGGACTCACAGTACCCTTCCCTGGCAACATGCTGGGTGCGTTAAAAATTGCAAAATGTTGCAAAACAATCAATCCAAAAATCACCCTTATTTTGGGGGGTGGATTTGTTAATACGGAATTAAGGTCACTCAAAGATCCTCGTATTTTCGAGAATATTGATTTTATCACCGTTGATGACGGTGAAAGACCTCTGCTAACTTTACTAGAACATCTAAACAAGCAGCGTCCTATAGAAGATCTGGTTCGAACGTTTTACTTAAACAAAGGGAACGTTATCTATACTAACAACACAACATTACACGACATTCCTCACAAAAACACTGGAACACCCAGTTATGCAGGACTTGCGCTGGATAACTACTTATCATTATGTGAGATGCTTAATCCCATGCATCGTATCTGGAGTGATGGCCGCTGGAATAAACTCACCATCGCACATGGTTGTTATTGGTCACAATGCAGTTTTTGTGATATTAGCCTTGACTATATAGGTCAATACGATGATGCAGGTGCTGAGATTATCGTAAAACGAATTGAGGCATTAATTGCAGAAACAGGGGAAACCGGCTTTCATTTTGTTGATGAAGCGGCACCGCCAAAGGTTTTGTTTTCTATGGCAGAAAAGCTGATTGAAAGAAATATTGTTATTAGCTGGTGGGGCAATATACGTTTTGAGAAAACTTTTACTGCAGAAAAATGCCAGCTATTAGCTAACTCCGGTTGTATTGCCATAAGTGGTGGCTTAGAAGTGGCCTCTGATCGATTATTAAAACTAATGAAGAAAGGAGTCACTGTTGAACAAGTTGCCAGAGTCACCAAAAACTTTGCCAATGCAGGTATACTGGTTCATGCTTATTTAATGTACGGATTTCCCAGTCAAAGCGAACAGGAAACGGTTGATTCTTTAGAGCGGGTACGCCAGTTAATGCTTAACGGCTGCATACATTCTGCCTATTGGCATCGGTTCGCAGCTACTATTCATAGCCCAATAGGTTTAAATCCAGACCAGTACAAAATAGAATTAAGACCTCATGCTGATGAAGTCTTATTTGCAGAAAATGATATAGACTTTTTTGACCCGGTCAATACTGATCATGAAATGCTTGGCAAAGGATTAAAAAAAGCCCTCTATAATTACATGCATGAAATGGGATTCGACTATCCTATGAGTTTTTGGTTTGATAAACCAGTCTCTGAACCCAATATTTCGCCCACGTTTATTGAACAAGCACTGTATTCTTAATGACTAGTAAAACATTCATATTTGAGCAAATTCATATTGAAGTAGCTCGTAATGCCTCTGATGATTTCAATCTGTTTCATGACAAACACAAATGGCTACAGATTAGTCACAATCCGTTCAAAGGCCCTATTGTTCTTGGGTATCAATTAAACACTTTAATTGAATACCAAATGCGTTTGCATAGAGAAGCGCATCATGAAAACCAGATTATTTCAGAAAATAATTTACGCTACAGCAACTATCAAATCACCTTTGTTAATGCCCTTAAGCCAGCCATCCCATTTACTCTGGATATTAAAAAAACATTGATCAAAACTATTCCTCATTTGACCTTGGGAAATCGTGTTTCTATAAAATCAGAAGGGAAAACAATTTTATTGGGATTCAAAAAAGAAACTCAGGCCCCTTTATTTCTGGCAGAGGCACTTTTTAATAAATTACCTAATCTCAATGTAATCCGCGATAAGACAGTAATCCCTGGCACAGATTATTTTCTAAAACGAAAGTTTTTGCACAATGGTAATGTCAAAAACTTTCTATCAGGTTCTTTAGCTGAGCAGTCTGATTATTTTGATGAATTAGCTCATATTGCCAATTACCCTGAAATTTTTCCCTGTAGCCTGGCATCAGGCGCTTTACTTGAAAAAGCACAGTTGGAAAACCATGATTTTAAACGTAATCCCATGGTTTATACATCACATGAAATATCGGTGGACCGTCACCATTTAAGTAAATTAAAAAATGACGATAAACTCTATATATTGGTTAAACAACACCCTGAATCAAGCTCGAATACCTTAAATCAAACCAATATAATGCTAAGAACTTATGACTGCTTTGGACTGTTACATAATCATGAGGTTTTATTCAGAGTTAGAATGAACCTAGTTCCGTTGGAAGAAATACTTAAGAATCTTGGAGAAAAAGTTTGATTAGGGAGGTGGAAATAAATGATTATCCAACCTCACTTGACTTAGTGTGTTTTTATCTAGACAGGAGCAACCAAGGTTCAGTCAATAAAACAAAAGCGACCCTGTAAATGATTTTGTGTAACTGTCTATAATTAACCTCTAATGCAGGTAAGGATAGGCAGTAATGAACAGAAACGAATTAGAAGCATTTGCTCGCGAAGCAGCAAAAAGTATAAAAACAGAAAAAGACTTGAATAACTTTAGTCAACTGATGACTAAGATTGCTATTGAGACCGCGTTAAATGTCGAGCTTGATGATCATTTAGGTTATGACAAACATCAAGAATCCAACCATAGTAACAGTCGAAATGGCTTCACTACCAAAACTCTAAAAGGAAGAAGGTCAGTTTGCGATCGATATTCCTCGGGATCGTGAGAGTAGCTTTACTCCCCAACTCGTTAAGAAACATCAAACACGATTGACTTCAATGGATGACAAGATCCATTGTCTCTACGCAAAAGGCATGACCACCCGTGAGATAGTGGCTACCTTTAAAGAAATGTACGATGCAGATGTCTCTGCTACGCTTATTTCCAAAGTAACTGATGCTGTCATGGAGCAAGTGGTTGAATGGCAGTCTCGTCCTTTGGATGCTGTTTATCCCATTATCTATCTGGACTGTCTTGTTGTTAAGGTACGCCAAGATAAAAAGGTTATCAATAAAGCTATTTACCTTGCCCTAGGGGTTAATATGGAAGGTCATAAAGAACTTTTAAGGATGTGGCTCTCTGAAAATGAAGGCGCTAAATTTTGGCTGAGTGTATTAACGGAATTACAAAATCGAGGGGTAAAAGATATTCTCATTGCCTGTGTTGACGGCTTGAAGGGGTTTCCTGATGCCATCCAAACTGTATTCCCGCAAACTCAAATTCAACTTTGTATCGTTCATCAGGTCAGAAACTCAATTAAATTTGTCCCTTGGAAAGACTATAAGCCTGTGACTGCTGATTTAAAGAGGATTTATCAATCTGTCACAGAAGAGGAGGCATTGGTTGCTCTTGATCAATTTTCAGCCTGCTGGGATGAAAAATACCCGCAAATAAGTCGAAGCTGGCGAGCAAACTGGGATAATCTAAATACCCTGTTCAATTACCCAGAAGATATCAGAAAAGCAATTTACACGACTAATGCGATTGAATCTTTAAACAGTGTGATTAGGAAAGTGATTAAAAAACGGAAGCTATTTCCAACAGATGATTCAGCAAGAAAAGTAGTCTATCTTGCTGTTCAGGAAGCATCAAAAAAATGGTCTATGCCGATTAGAAATTGGAAAATGGCACTCAATCGGTTTATGATTGAATTTGAAGACCGCTTAAAAGACTATATTTAAAATCTCGGCAGTTACACAGAATTATTTATAGGGTCACAAAAGCAGACTACACTATTCCAACCTTCTACAGTAAATAATTTAACATGACTATGAATTTACCACAGGTTACTTTTCATTTTGACATTAAGATCTCTCCTGCCGTCGAGATGACAAGTACTGTGTCATTCCGACCAAAAGGAGGAATCTTTAACCGGTACTTTATTCATAGCCATATAATTCTAATGTTCTATTAATTTCGATATGACAAAGCTAATAACAACTGATTTAGTAATTCTAATTCATTTTGGTTTTATTCTTTTTGTCATATTCGGCGGACTTCTGGCCTTAAAATGGAAAAAGTTAATTTTTCTACACTTGCCTGCTGCCGTATGGGGTGTTCTGATCGAGTTTTCCGGTTGGATCTGTCCTTTGACAACACTGGAAAATCAACTCTACCAAATCAAAGAAGCCGAGACATATTCAACCGGATTTATCGCGCATTACATTATTCCAGTGATTTACCCCCTACAGCTGACCCCGAACATTCAGATCATCTTGGGAATTTTGTTAATTGTCTTTAACTTAGTTATATACACTTTATTTTTTAAAAAGTGGATATCTAAATCTGGAAAAAACATAAACTTTTAATTAGTGCCAATATATTAATAACAGAATACTGCCTTTAAATATTGAATAAAAACCAATCCTTTTCGCAACTAATCCAAAACCAGCTATCATCCTTAACAAATATCGCTACTTTACTGTACTAGAGTAATTTGTTTCTTTACGTTTTTGTCCATTTTCATATCTTCACATCCCACAGTAACTAGAACCACAACGAAAATACACATAATCTTTTTCATAACTATCCCTCACCTTTTTATGTTGAAATTTTATTATTTTAACGTGACGTTAAACCCAACGTCTTTATGATAAGCAGCCTATACTTCAAACTATCTCACTCAAAGTTTAGAAAACAGTTTTTGTCTATTCATCATTGACTCTAATTTTAATGACCCTGACTTCTTTAAGACGCCACATAAAAACCAGTAAAATACTGCCCAAAAGCAATAAAGTGAGTTGTAACTGCAAATTTTCATGTAATACTGCAATAGAAAATGCGAAGGTTACAACAATTAAAAGCATTGCTTTAAGCTTGGTAGTATGTGTAATAGTTCGACTTTCTTCCCATTGTTGCAATACTTTACCAAACCAACGGTTGTTCAACAGCATTTGATGGAAACATGGTGAGCTACTAGCAAAACAGGCTAGAGCTAAAATCAGGAAGGGTGTTGTGGGTAGAATGGGTAAAACAACGCCAATAATACCCAACGCAACAAAAAATAGGCCACAAATAATTAACAAATATTTTTTGATTCGTTTGCGCATAGGTTATTCTCTCTTGAATAGATGAATGCTCAAGTCCATCTAACACGCTATATTCTACTGTTAAAGACCATTTCCAAACCTAAACTTCATACATAGACCTTAGAAGTTGGCAATTGGCAATTGGCAATTGGCAATTG